>Ga0164318_10003669_pt1 | contig 14609 bp, 13 predicted proteins | sample GuaBasSedimGuay9_FD_113734 | JGI IMG/M metagenome (GOLD analysis project Ga0164318, IMG submission 113734) | Subseafloor sediment microbial communities from Guaymas Basin, Gulf of California, Mexico - Guay9, Core 4571-4, 0-3 cm | ecosystem: Environmental > Aquatic > Marine > Hydrothermal vents...
AATTAATTCTGCTTCAAATTGAAGCACGTCTTCCATTTTGATCGATTTTTCTAATTTTATTTCTTTTTTTAATCCATAGTATGCGCAAGCTAAGCGGGCAGCTGCAATAATCTCTGCTTTTTGAAGTGGTTCCGAATCGGGTGAAGCTCCAGTTAGTTCATATCGTTGACTTTTTACACGATCTAGTAATTCAGCTGTTTTAATTACTATTTTAAAATTAAGCTGATTCAAAATAGCTACACGAGTAATATTATTGACATCAAAAAACCCAAGTGTTTCAAATTTTGACGATAAATAACCTTTGAGATTTAAAGAGTTCTTTTCACATTCGATCTCCAGCCAGTCGTCAATACTAAGATCTCTTCTAATAAATACAACTTCCCAATCGATTCCAATTGCTCGTAAGAAATTCAATAGATCATCATTTACAGATTCTGCTTTTATTACGGTATAAAGTTGAATTGCTGCATATTTCATGTTTTTTTGCATAAAAAGCCCGCGTTGTTGTAAACTGCTAATTAATTTAAATTCTATAGACGAAATTCCAGGAGCAGGATCGCGTATTTTTGCCTCCAATAATATGATATTTCCGCGTTCATGGTCAAAAATTCGGTCACAAAGCCCAATCACGCTATCATTGGCGGCAATGAAATCCAATAATCCTCCCATTGTTGGTTCTACATCCATTGAAAATAAATCCGATTCATCAATCGTTACATAATCGTTTTCACCAGAACCAACTGCAATTCTTACTGAAATAAGAGAAATCTCTCGATTATCACCAAAAGAAGTTTGTACGGCTAAATTTAAAGGTTCTATCTCTTTCTCAATGATTTTAACATCAGCCAAAAGGGATTCAAAAGGATCAGGATTTTTTAAATATTGATTAATAATCGGAGCCTCTGACGCGTTAACTTGCAGTTCATAATCACCCAAATCCTTTTTGATGATAAGATATAATCCTCCATCCCGTTTATAATAAGTTAAAGTAGTATTTTTATCAATTGAAGCATGAAATTTGGTGGATCCCTTTTTTCTCGAGCGTTTATTAATTGTTTTTTTCCATATAAAAGAATCATTGGAGGATCGATTACTCATATATTTATAAAATCAAAATTCGTTTAAAATCGTATGCCTACTAATTCAGAAGAAATGAAGTAAAATTCTGAATGATGCAAAAGAAATAAAATTAAGAAGGTATTGTTATGCTTCATTGGTGAGAAAAAGAATGTGGGATAAAAAAACAACCCAATTATTTTCCAATATGGGTGTTCCTGAGCATATGATTAAACGTTCATATACCGGGTTTTCAGCCCATTGGAATACGATTAGAGATTTACTAAATCATCGTGTTATTCCTGAAGAAGGTTGGAATGAATCCCAAATTCGGGATTTATTGCATATTTTTAACAGATTAGATTCAGATAAGGATCCGGGAGCAATTAGAATTGGAGAACGAGAAGGTAGGGTATCATCATCACTATTGAGAGAATTAAGTGGAGATTTTTGTCATGGAATTGGTCGAAGTGGAAACCTAACTGCTGCACAACCAAAAGCTGCTGGAGCTTCCTTGATGCAACAGTTAACTAATCGAATTGTTTTATCATTAATCCGGGCTCTTGGATTATCAAACATCAAAGCAGCATTAGCTGTGCCAATGGGAACGGGAATGAGTATTGGATTAGCGTTAAAAGGGTGTTTGGAGCATTATAATATTGATATCCATCAAAAACCATATGTTTTAATGACTCAAGTTGATCATAAATCTCCTAAAAAAGGTGTCGAGTTTATTGGTGGAAAATTATTGGTTGTCCCAGGAAGGTTTGGAAACAACCATTGGAGTCAAGAAGGTGTATGTATTTCTCATGAAGATCTTGAAAAACTTTATAATAAGCATTTAGATAAAATTGGGGCAATTATAAGCAGTTCTGCTTTTTTTGCACCTCGTGTTCCGGATAATTTGAAAAAAATTGCCAAATTTGCCAAAGAACAGAATTTGGTGCACATTGTCAATAATGCTTACGGGATTCAATCTTCTATATTGATTTCTTATCTTAGGAGCGCAGTAGATGCTGGGAGAGTGGATGCAATTGTTCAAAGCACCGATAAATGTTTTTTAACTCCTGTGGGTGGTGCAGTGATTACTTCTCCAAGTCTTGAAATAATTGGAAATATTAGTCATTCTTATGCTGGTCGAGCCTCTGCTGTCCCAGTGTTGCATTTATTAGTTTCCTTATTAAGTATGGGAAAAAATGGATATATGAAGTTGATGGAAGCCCAACAACGCGCACGTGAATTACTATATTCACAAATGTCTGCTTTAGCTCGAGAATATAACGAACATTTGATTAATTGTGCGAATCCTGTATCATGTGCTTTATCACTTGACCATTTTTCGCCAGAAGAAATAGATAAATTAGGAGGCTATCTCTATAATCTCCGCGTAACTGGTCCACGGGTTATTAATATGGCACGAAATCCTTTCGGTTCATGTACTACCCATGATCAATTGTCTAGCTCATATTTAGTTATGAATGCAGCTATTGGAGTAGAAGAACGGCATATAATTGAAGCAGTTCAACGATTACGTAAAGCTCTTCTGCAAATACGAAATAAAAAAATTTCTAGCGGTTTTTCCAACTAAAATTTTTTATTTCTGAATCACATAAGTTCTTTATAAGGAATAATATTGAATGCTGTGGAGAAAAAATCATGGGATTATTGCAAGAATTTATGAAAATTAATAAGGTGTGGCCTTCTCGTTCGCTAAAACTCCCTTATACTTCTTTGACGAAATTGGAAATGTTTGAATTAGGATATTTTGCAGCTAGTGAAGTACCTCATCGTTGTTTTTCTATTAAATTAAACCCAGGAAACGATCACCTAAAAGACGTTGCCCTCCTCTATAATAGTTCTACTAAACAGTTTGTCAGTATCTTAACTCATGAAGAAGGATTAGTAATCACTCTTTTTGAGAGTTCTGAAGATAATTTGGCTAATCATTTAGTCGAATTAGAAGCTAAAATTAAAAAGAGTATGTCCCAGTTGGTAGAAAAACCTACTGATTTGAGGGATCAAATAATTAAATGTATTCTGGTTGAACGAAAACTAGATGAAGCGATGCATTTATCTCTTTCAAATGAGGTCAGTAGACGGGTTTATTTTGCCATTGGAGAAACAAGAGAAAGGGCTGCTTTAATTCCCATATTTCAAAATTCTAAAGGTGCCGATCTTGTTCAGCTAGCTTTGCACAAATGGATGGATATGGCGTTAAACCTTCCCCAAGATTCACAATTTCCTCCTGAAAAAACCAAAGGACTGGTGAAAAATTTTCTTCAAATCAAAAAATGGCTGATAGAATTGATTTCTAATCAATTAGCAGGTATTTCTACATTGAAACAGGAAACCACCGTTGAATAAACCGTTATAAATTCTAATTTTTTGATTTTTTATGTCAGTTCGTGATATTTTACTTCAATTTCGTTGGAATCCCGCCTATAAAATTGAACAATCCAATATATCCATATCTTTTGAGAATCGTGGTTCATTTAATGATATCGCCACATGTCAATATTCTCAAATTACAAGAATTGGAAAGAAGTTCTTTTGGATTATTATAGAAGGAGAAAGTCAAGAAACACCAATCCCATTTCATCGTGTTTTGCGAATTTACAATAATTAGGTATAATGGAATCAAAAAATCTATTTAAAATGTTTAATTATAAATTTTGAATCACCATGCAAAATCCGTTTGAAAAATTCTATCGAGTGTGGAACGCGCAAGAATTACTGGATTACGCTTTTTCTCGAGCATCTTCTAAACCTGCTTCTTTGCCGAAAGCTCTGCCTAACTTGGAAAAAGTCAAACGGAAAGAAATTAAGCGTATGGAAAATGCCACAACAATTTTGGTCGATAAAATCACAACAATTGTAAAATCTGTTCCGAATCTTGATGAGCTCCCTCCATTTTATCGTAAATTAAGCCATTTACTTGTCGATAATGATGAATTACGCACTGGTTTAGGGCGAATTAATGGAGTAATTCCGGTTTTAAAATCTTTGTTTAAACAATATCGTAGAAAGGTAGGTAATCAAATAAATGCCAAACAAGCAGGTTTAACTCGCATGGAGTTTTTTGGACGATGCTCATCTGTCATTAAAAAAATCGATAAAACATTAATATTTCTTGAAGAATGTCGTGTAAAATTACAAGATATTCCTTCAGTCGATTTAGAAATTCCTAGTATTGTAATTGCGGGTTATCCAAATGTAGGAAAATCCACTTTAGTTGGGCAATTATCATCTGCAAAACCACAAGTTTCCGAATACCCATTTACCACAAAGCAGATTTATTTGGGAATGTATCGAGATGAATATGATTCCAAATATTTTCAAGTTATTGATACACCAGGAATTTTAGATCGCCCTATGCACCAACGCAATACCATTGAGAAGCAAGCAATTTTAGCCCTAAACACCATTTCTTCTTTTATTTTATTCGTTTTTGATCCTACTCCTTCTTCTGGTTATGATATTTCAAGTCAACTTAATCTTTACAATGAGATCCGTAAGAATTTCGCGGATGATTTTGAAATTCCAGTTTTGTGCGTGATTAATAAAATTGATTTAGCGACTCCTTCTGAAATCCAATCTCTTTTAATTCAATTGCAAATTCCGGAAGAAGAAGTCTTTTTAATCAATGCCAAAGAAGGAGAACATGTGGACAAATTAATAAAAAAATTGCTGGAATTCATGCAAGATCAAATACATTTTTAAGCGAATTAGCTCCTTTTACTTCTCTTTTTTGACAACATCACTAAATTTAAAGGAAAATTCAAAAGAGTCTCCATAATTGTGGAATTCCACTTTATACGGAAGAGTTTTGATAATGTGGATCATAGGTTCGTTGTTTGACAGAATTTCTCCAATAAATCCAGAAATTCCTTTTTCTTGGGCAATATCAATCAATTTCATTACCATAAACCGCGTTAAACCCTGCCTTCTCCAATCTTCATGAACAGTAAATGCGATTTCTGCCAAATTAGTATTGTGATCTAGATAATAACTGCCTGCTGCTATCATTTTAGCTATTTCTTCATCCCCAACTATTCCTACCAGCACAAATGTTGTTTCATAATCAACTACAACTTTCGGCTGGGTTTCTTTGTGGGGGAAAACCTGTCTTGGGGCAAAGAAGCGGAGAACTCGGTCATCGTCACTTAGTTCATAATAAAGTTCTTGTAACAAACGTTCATCAGTTGGTTTTATCGGCCGGAAAAATATTTTTCCCTTATTTTTCGTAGTATACCAATATTCATATTTTTCAGGATAGATTATAACGATTCCATCTTGAGTTGTGGGGAGCATCTGGTCTTCATAAACATAGTGCATTTCTTTTGCTTTCTGTAATAAAAATTGTCGAAATTTTGGATGTGCAATCCCAATCATCTGTAAAACTCTATCACGTATGGATTTTCCATGGAGAAAAGCAATCCCATATTCAGTAACTACATAATGCACATCCCCTCTCGGTATAACCACACCAGCACCTGGTTCAAGGGTGGCAACTATACGAGATTTGGTTCCATCACTGGTTGTACTAGGTAGACAAATAATTGGTTTACCTCTTTTGGAGAGAGCTGCCCCGCGCGTAAAATCTGCTTGACCTCCTATCCCACTATAAAATTGGGTTCCTACACTATCGGAATTTACTTGACCTGTCAGTGACACCGATAAAGCGGAGTTAATTGAAACCTGTTTGGTATTTTGAGCAATATTGAAAATATTGTTAATAAATTCTGTTGGACGGAATTCGATAAATGGATTTTCATGGACAAAATCATACAATTTACGAGAACCCATGACAAAAGAGGTCATTACGTGGGGAAATTGATTTTTACTACAGTTCACAACCGAAGATTCGATTAAATCTACTGCCGAATCTGAAAGTACTTCACTGTAAATTGCCAAGTTTTTTTTTTTACCTAAATATTTCAAAACTGCGTTTGGGATCGAACCAATTCCAAACTGCAAAGTTGAACCGTTTTCAATAATACGCGCTATATATCGTCCAATCTTATCAGAACGGGCGTCTATAGGAGGATATTTGAATTCAATTATCGGGGAATTATGATATACAAAATAATTGAATTTCTTAATGTGAACGAAGGAATCTCCCATAGTTCGTGGCATTTTTGGGTTGATTTGAACAATAATTATTTTGGCAACTTCTATAATCGTGCGGTTAATATCTACATTGATTCCTAATGAACAAAATCCAAATCGATCTGGGGGACTAACTTGCAATAAAGCAATATCCACATGAATCCGTCTTTCTTTAAAAAGTCTGGGGATATCACTCAAAGAAATTGGGACATAGTCGACTTTTCCTTCATTAACTGCATCACGGAGTTTAGGACCGATAAATAAGGCTTGATGTCGGAAAAGGCTGGGATTTTTCTCATCAAAGAAATTATTATCCGACAAAGTTAAGAAATGGATAAGTTCACAATCCGTAAATCTCCACTTTTTCTTTACCAGCTGTTTAGTAAGGATTTCAGGTTCAGAACAACCAGAACCGATGAAAATTCGGGAACCTGGTCTGATAAGCTTTCCTAAATCTTCTGGTTTAATTTCTCGTTCTTTGAATTCTTCATACCATTTACCCATAATTTGGAGTTTTTCTTCTTCGATTTCTTCCATTAAGTAACTACCTTCATTAATGTATAAATGATTAATGCTTCTTTTTTTAATAACATACCATAAAACAATTCCCATCCTATTCCCAACAGCAAAGCAAAAAAGTGCAACCTTTTAATTATGGCGCATGTTGTTCACCATTGATCCCTCGGGATTTGATCAAGTGATTCTTATGCCGAATAAACATTTTAATCCAGATGGAATTGATTATAGATTATTTACTCCTGGACCAGTGCAAGTCCCAGATTGGATTCTAACTGAAATGGGAAAAGCTAACGATACTCATCGTTCTCTGGCCTATCGCGAAATGCATGCTGCAATTCGTGAGAATATGCAAAAAATCCTTCATACAAAAAATGATATATTACTCTTTTCAAATTCAGGCACCGGAATTTTAGAAGCTTGTGTCCGAAATCTATTAAACGATGAAGAAACGGGAATTTTCTTTTCCTGTGGTGCATTTGGTGATCGATGGATTCAAATTGCAGAATTAAATGGAAAAAAATTTGATGCAGTTAAAGTCGAATGGGGAACGGGTATCACCCCCGAATTAGTCCGTGAAAAATTAGCCGAAAAGAAGTATTCTGTGGTTTTTATCACCTTTAATGAAACTTCCACAGGTGTTCTTAATCCTCTCGATAAAATCGGACCTATTGTTAAAGAATCAGGGGCTTTACTATGTGTTGACTGTGTGTCAGGAATGGCTGGTACTTTATTAAAAGTAGACGAATGGGGAATTGATGTAGCATTGGCTTCGGTGCAAAAATGCTTTGGGATTCCGCCAGGTTTAGCACTTTGTAGTATCTCCGAACGAGCTCTCGAGAAAGCAAAAAATGTAAAAAATAGGGGCTTCTACTTTGATTTTTTGAAGATCCATAAAAAAGGGTTGCAAGATGAACATCCAATCACCCCCTGCATTCCTCAAATTCGGGCTTTGAAAAAAGTTTCAGAGAAAATTGTGGAAATTACGCCTGAAAAATTTGCACAAGACCATTTTGAACGTACAGAAATGATAAGAAATTGGGCGAAGGAAAATGGCTTTAAACTTTTCAGCGATAATGGATATCACAGTCAAACCGTGGTTACCATTAAAAATAATCTGAATATAGATGTTGCAAAATTTGTTGATTCTCTTTTTGAAAAAGGTTATAAAATCGTAAATGGATACGGAAACATGAAGGGGCAAAACTTCCGAATGGCTCCAATGGGATGGATTACTAAAGAAGAAACCCAACAGATGTTGGCTGCCGCTTCCGAATCGTTGAAAGAGATTCAAGAATAAAATAAAAGGAGAACAGGGTGAAAAAAATGGAAACCTACAAATGTTTGGTTGCAGATAATTGCTCTGCCGAAGGACTGAAAACTTTTGGTAAATATCCCAATATTGATGTGGTAATCAATACAAAACACACTACTGGGGAACTTATCCAATTAATACCCGAATTTCATGCTATGATTGTGCGGAGTGCTACGAAAGTTACCCGCGAAGTGATCGAAGCCGCAGAGAATCTAAAGGTTATTTGTCGAGCAGGTGCTGGATACAATAACATCGACGTGGAAGCTTGTAATGAAAAAGGAATCGCAGTATTGATAACTCCTACTGGAAATACAAATGCGGTTGTAGAACTAACAATGGGATTGATGCTTTCTTTTGCACGTCATATTCCACAAGCCAATAATTCCATGAAGGCTGGTCGATGGGATAAGAAGAAACTTAGTGGTACAGAAATCAAGGGAAAAATCTTAGGCGTATTAGGCATTGGTCGCATTGGGGCCGGAGTAGCAACTCGATGTAGAGTATTCGGGATGAAAGTGATTGCTTATGATAAATATGTCACCCAAGAACGTTTGAATGGAATGGGTTTGGATTTTGTTAAGTTGTATGATGATTTGAACAACTTTCTATCCGAAGTTGATTATTTGTCTCTTCATATTCCGGTTACTCCTGAAACAAAAAGTATGTTGGGTGCTGAGCAATTTGAAATTATGAAAGATACCGCAGTAATCATTAATTGTGCACGCGGTGCAGTCATAGATGAAGCTGCATTATATGATGCTTTAAAAAATCATAAAATTGGAGGGGCATGTATTGATGTGTATTCCAAGGAACCAGCCAATAAAGAAGATTTCCCCTTTATTGAGCTTGAGAATGTTATCTGCACACCTCACCTAGGCGCAAGCACGGAAGAAGCTCAAATTAATGTAGCATCTTTAGCCGCCGATCAAATTGGACAACTATTGAATGATGGGAAATATATCGATTGTGTTAACTTAAAAGCAATACAGAAATAATTTCTTTTTTTTCACATTTTTTAAAAATTATCTGGCGATTTCATGCAATTTTGATAAAATTTGGTTAACTTTTTGGTGATTCTTCTTATATTTTCAGATAACGCAGAGGGTGACATGTTCATCTCATTTGCAATATCCGTTAATGATTTGGTTCGAGGGATTTCAAAGTATCCTTTTTCCAAAATTTGATTTAAAATTTCATTTTGGCGTGGTGATAATAAGGATTCTTGACAGTAATTCTCAATTTTGTTAATCTGGACATGTAGTCCTTTCCATTTTGAGTTTTGGAATATATCCTTCAAATTCTTTCGTTGAGCCATGGCATGAACGGTGACAATCTCTTGTTGTATTGAAATTGGATAAAGCAAATGTATATGAAAATCAAACATACTTTTTACCACCCAAGGATTTGGTATTATGATGTTAAAGATAATCGTGGTATTATCTTGAAAAATAATATTATACATTTTTTTATCATAAGTAGAAATAAATTTCTTTTGAAATTGCTTTAAATTTACTCCATTTACTTGCATTAGACAGATTGCTCGAGCAGGGGATATAAGAATCAATGATTGAATTAAAAATTGAATATGAGGGAATAACTCGGCAATTTTCGCAATCCAAGTTTCTGGAGGAAAATGGAAAGAAAATGAAACCTTAACAAATTCACCATCCATGTTATTATTCTTTTGGGATACGTTCATTAAATAAAATTTATCTTTTCTCTTTTTTAAATTATCTATGATTTAAAATAAAATACTTTATAGGTAAATGGATTTTATCTTGAGATCGGGTAGAAAATTTCCATAAATTTCGCGTTAGGTTGAAAATATACGAAACTATTAAATATTCAAACGTCTAAGAATAAAAAAATAACCATAAAATTGAATGGTTATTTTTACTGGTGGATTTCATATGGAAGATAAAAATTTCGAAAAATATACATTTATGGGCATTATTTCTATAATTCTAGGAATTGGGGGTATACTTCTTCATTATATTTTTTATTGTCTGTATTTGGAACCATTACTTGATGCTGAAACTGAAGCCGCTCAAGCTTGTGCGGCAACGGCACCCTATTTTCTTTCCCTTTTTGCTGATTTTGGTTTCTTGGGAGGTGTGTTATGGTTGTTAGCTGGAGTAGGATTTTTACAGAAAAAGAAGTGGGCATACCCTCTAGCAGTTATTGGGGTTGTGCTTTCGTTAAAGTCGAGTTTTTGGCCAAATATTCCAATGATGGAGACTAAAGTCGCAGTCCCAGGACCATGGTTCCTTATTTTTCTACCCAATTTAATTGTTTATTTTTACCTTTTGCGATCAGTTGGAAAAGAAGCGTGGAATAAAATTTGGTTAGGATTGTTCACAGGAATGGCCTTTATCTTGAATTTCATCAATGGTATTGCGTCAACTACGAGGATGGTGACTAACGAATTAACTAATGCTGAAATATTCATACTCACCGAACGGATGAATATGGTTGCTTCGATCCTTTTTGGTATTGCTACAGTTGGAGTAATGCTGAGTAAACGCAAAGAAATTATCCGAATTATTGGTTTAGCAGGTACTTTTTCATCTATAATCGCAGGATTTCCTTTAGCCATTTATTCGATGTTCTTTTTCCGATCAAACATTGGTTTTTCCATGTTTATCATGGCTCCAATTATCAGCACACTAACTGGCTTTGTCTTTTTAATTCCAAAATGGTGGAATAAAATAGTTGGTCAGAAAGAATAACCTCAATTGGCATTTTTTTAAAAGTTTTTTTATAATGTTATTTTAATTTAATCAATCAAATTTTACATGAAAAAATTTAAATGAAAAAAAATGATGGAAACTAACGAAGATTCAAAAATCAAAACCAAAAATCCAAAATTCCTTCAGATTTTTTTAGATTTGATCAAATGGAAACAAACACTTCTATTGATATTTACCGCTCTATTTGCTTATCTTATTTCAATTGCTCCAACTCCTGTTTCTATTCTTGATTTAAGCATACTTTTTATCTCTCTTTTCTTCACTATTTCAGGAACCACTATTCTAAACATGTACATAGATCACGATATCGATGAATTAATGGAACGCACAAAAGATCGTCCCATTCCCAGTAGTCAAATCTCATTAAAAAGTGTATTGCTCATAGGTGCTTTTATTACTCTAATAGGTATAATTATTTCTCTGGTATTTTTAGACTGGTTAACCACTTTTGTAATTTTTCTGGGATTTTTCTTTGATTTCGTTGTTTACAGCATTTGGTTGAAACGGAGAACTAAATTAAGCATAATTTTTGGAGGTATTGCAGGAGGTCTTCCAGCTATGTCGGGAAGGGTATTGGCAATTGGAAAAATAGACCATGTAGGGTTATTTTTCTTGTTGTTTATTCTTACTTGGATCCCTGTCCATATCCTTACTTTAGCTTTGTTTCCAGAGAATTTGGAAGGTTATAAAAGAGCCCAAGTTCCAATGTGGCCCGTGGTGAGTTCTGCTCAAGAGACTATGCGTGTGATAACCTGGAGCACATTAATCAATGCAGTTGTTTTATTCCTCATCGCTTGCTATTTGCATACGAATATACTGATTAGGATATTGATAGGAGTTGTTTGTCTTATTTTGATTGGTTTAGTCATTGAGAATTTTGTATCTCCTACTTATAAGAAAACTTTTCGGATTTTTAAATTTGCTTCATTTTTTATGGTTTTGGGCTTTCTCCTTCTTTATATAGGTGTGCTTTTCTAGTATAGCTGTGAAAAAATTATAAATAATATGAAAAATTGAAAATGGTATGAAAAATTGAAAAAATAATAGAAAATTCATCAATAAAGGTTAAAAAATATGAATCTATTTCCCGAAAATTTAGCTTGGCTTTGGGACATAATAGCCATGTTGATTTCAACTGTAATTTTGCTGGTTGTAGTGAAAATAAGTGGAAGAATTCAAAAAAGCGGAATACTTCCCACCTATATAACCCGTAAAATCATTCACATTATCGTTGCTCCTATCTTTCTTGTTTGTTGGCTTCTCTTTTCTGGAGCGATATCAAGTCGTTATATTGCTTTAATTGTTCCAGTTCTGTTTGTGGTACAATTTGCTGCCATTGGAACAGGCATTTTAAAAGATGAGGATTTCGTGCGCTCCATGTCTCGTACTGGAGATCCGAAAGAGTTATTAAGAGGAACTCTGTTTTATTCCGTTGTTATTGCATTAGTGACCTTATTTTGGTTCTACATACCTAGAACTGAAAATTACCAAGTCAATCCCGGGGCTTTTATTATCATTGGTTGTTTGGCTGGCGGAGATGGGCTTGCTGATATATTCGGGAGAAAATTTGGTGGAAGTAAAACATTTGGGATTGCTGGGGCTAAAAAGACAATTGCTGGTTCCCTTGCAATGTTTTTTGGCTCATTTGTATTCAGTTTAATCTTGTTAGGCATTTTTTCGATATCATCTGATACCATGAATCTTGCATCACTTCTACTTCCACTATTTTTTATTTCGTTAATTGCAACCATAATCGAAGTATTGTCGCCTCCAAGCCTTGATAATTTGCTGATTTCGATTGGAATTATGGTGATAATTGTCATTTTAGGGTTATTATCGCCGGCTTGGTGGCCTTATTCAATTTCAACTTTTATTGGGTAGATTTTTTTATTATTTGATCTCTTTTTTTTAACCATAAATGGTGTTGATTATGAAGGGAAAACGAATTACAATCTATATAATGGAAGTGCTTGCTGCATTGATTGGAATGTTGTCCGCTGTTGGGGGATCTTGTCCTGCATTTCATCCGGAGAGGATACTTGATGTTGAACCAGGTGAAACTGTCTCTGCTTCTTCTCAAGCACTCTATGATGTGATGATGCCCAATCAATGGGCTTTCATAACTTTGAATATCTTAACGTATACCGCTGCTGTCTTGACTTTAGTGATGATTTGGGGGCTGGCAAAAAGAAAAAAATGGGCCTATAATGGTGCATTATATACTGCGATTCTTGGATGTCTTAGTGGGTTTATTCCTTACTTAATTGTTACCCTTGGTGGTGCCTCGACTCCTTCCTATATGAGAGCGATAGTATATGCAATTGTGGCAATATTATTACTGATGCCCGGTTTTAGGAAAGCTTTTTCCGGAAAAGATGATTTACAGAAATCTGGAGTTTCAGGGGAACAAATTTCAGCCTTCTTAATTTTTCCTGGGATTTTGATTTGGATTCAGTCAATTTTGGCTGCACCATCTCATATGTTGGGCTCAAATGTTCAGATGCATCAAGCTCTGCAGATATCTATGGCAATTGTCTTGATATCAGTTGGAATTTTGGTTTATTCCATTTCAAAAATCAAAAAAATCTGGAAATAATGTAAAAAATTTGCATGTTTCCTTTTTTTCTTTTAGTTACTTCTTACTTAAAAAAAAGTGCTTGTTTTCAGCGAGTTGGTCAAATTGTCCCGTAATCTAACTATTCTCAAAATTGGCGGATCTTTAATTACAGATAAATCAAAACCATATACATTTAATCATGAGTTAATCCAACAAATATCTCAAGAGATTGGAGAATGCTTAAGAATTGGAATCTTAGAAGATCTAATCATTATCCATGGTGTAGGTTCTTTTGGCCATCCTCCCGTCCTTGAACATGGTCTTTATCGGGGGTTTCAGAACAAAGAACAGTTAATTCCGTTGTCAAATACTCAAGCAATCGTAAATAAACTTCGAGATCATCTCACCTCAGAATTGCGAAAATGTGAGGTGCCTATCGTCATGTTTCATGCATCATCTTTATGTACCGCCAACAAGGGGATGATTCAGAGCATATTTGTCAAACCTATTGCTGGATTTCTTTCTGTCGGCATGATTCCTCTAATTGGAGGAGATATGGTATCTGATGAATCAATGGGATTTTCTGTGTGTAGTGGAGATCAAATTGCTACCATTTTGGCTTTAGAGATGAATCCTGTGCGAATTTTATTTGCAACTGATGTTTCTGGGGTATATTCTACTGATCCAAATGTAAATCCAGATATTAAACCGATAATGCATTTTGATAAGGCTAAACTTCAAGAATTTCTCTATAAGGCAGAAAAAGAGATTTCTAAAAGTGATGCAAGCGGAATGATGATTGGTAAGCTTAAAACTATTCTCGCTCTTTCTGAAAAGAAGAAAGATAATTTCCGTGTTTCCATCTTTTCCATGAATCAACCCGGAAATCTAAAAAAAATTCTTCAAAATGAGCCGTTTGCTCATACTGAGATCAGCTTCTAATTATTTAACTTAAATTTTCTCACTTTTTGAAAAATCATTAAAAGGTTAGTTGCATATATAATTATTTTTTGACCGACAACTTGAATCATCCTTCCTGTCTCAGTGGCGCTTGCAGGTCCAAAAAATAAAAGATAGAGATAAAAACTTAAAATAAATAAATATCCAAAAAAAGATATTGCCATTCTTTTAGGTAAATTACATTCTGAATAAATTCCAATTATATAACACACAGTTAGGGGAAGTGACACAGGGAATGCAATATACACACACCACATATGGGCGATTAAATTTAAATCCCAAGGAGTAAAACCAATACCGACATATGCTATTGATGCTATTATGCCGAAAAAGCTCCCCAGCCAAA
>Ga0164318_10003671_pt1 | contig 14607 bp, 11 predicted proteins | sample GuaBasSedimGuay9_FD_113734 | JGI IMG/M metagenome (GOLD analysis project Ga0164318, IMG submission 113734) | Subseafloor sediment microbial communities from Guaymas Basin, Gulf of California, Mexico - Guay9, Core 4571-4, 0-3 cm | ecosystem: Environmental > Aquatic > Marine > Hydrothermal vents...
CGGCGGATTTCTAATGGATTCTCTACTCGAGGAGAAACTCGACATTACAATGAATGACAGTGCTTATCTATCTCTCATATCTTACAGAGCGGTAAAACATAGTTTAAAAAATGCTGTAAGAAAAACCGAACATGGGAAAGAATTAATCTGGAAAGGTTTTGAAAAAGATATTGATATGGCACTTGAAAAGAATGTCACCGACTTAATTCCATTGTATCATGCAGGAATTATCCACTCAATTCGTCATGTATAAGGTCAACATATTTTCTCATATTTAACTTAATTCCTCCAATGTTCGCCTTGGTGTCCGTTAATAAAATAAGAATTATATCACTCATAATGGAAAAAAATATGTTTACCTCATCGGTGAATATTATGCATTGAGAATTAAGTTTCTCCTCCAATTGAGATATGTTGTTCTCGATATTCGATGCAACTTTAGCAGCCATAGCGGCCAACAATTCCTTATTCAATTCGGTGGACATCAACGATTCTATGATAATCCCATCTCTATCACTTAATATTACGCCTTTGACATATTCCATCTCATTTAAGCTCTCAAGATACTCTTTTATCATAAATAGTCCCCCATTACCTCTTTCAATCGTTTTGCTACCAATTGAATCATACCTATATTGGAAGCCTTTGTCCCGATAACGGTTAAGAATGTACTTTCCGTTAATGGGAAAATATACACAATACCTTTGCCGATTTCTATATATATCTTATTAAATGAATTCAACTCGATTATATTTAAAGCTTCTCTCATATCGTTTATCGTAAGCCCTATGAGTGCTGTTGTTTCATCCACATCCATTTCCGTTTGAAAATGCGATGCTATGGGGATACCCGTATCGTCCGAAACAATAACCCCGATTACATTGGAAAGGTTCTCGATTTCCTCTTTGATAAGATTTTCCATATTATCGATTATGCTGATATTCTTATCAAGTTCCCGGACATCTTCATGCTTCTCTTCTTTGACAACTTCCCTTTTCTTCTTTTCCTCGTGAAGTGGAGTCGCATCCTTCCCTCCAATATGTTTATTGCGATAGTTCTTAAATTCATCAAGAGGGATAGATGGAGCGTTTTTTTGCAAATAATCATAGTGTATAATAAATTTTTCGAAATTATCTTTTATCATATACGCCTTCAATAGTATAATTCTACACTCATCATATTCCGGATACGCCTTTAAAGTCTGTTCACACATTCCGATAGCTTCGTCTATCAAGCCGTTATCGATATACATCTGTGCAAGTTGTGCTATAAATAAGCTGCCCGGATCATTGGCAAGTAATTCATTCTGATCCATCATATCCTATCCTTTTATAAACGGGTATTCTATCGTTTTTCATGTTCCATATTTTATCAATTGAATCCTTAAGTTGTTCCACTCTGTCAATTATTTCAAATCCGATATCTTCGGTAGCTATACTTCTAATCAAAGAGCGCGCTTTTTCGATATTCCCGGCAAATATATAACAAAGAGCTAAATCGTATACAATTGAAGGTAAATTTGCCACCTCATTCAGATACGTTTCATAATTTCTTATTGCAAGATCGTATTGTTCGGTTTTCCAGAATATCTCAGCTTCTATTAACAATAAATCGTTCTTATTCCCCGATTGATTTCGCTTGTTCTTTATGGCTTTAAGAGCTTCACTAAATTTACCGTCGTCTATAAGTTTAATTATGGATTCCTTATGTAGAGGGGCTTTATTTGATTCGGAAACCAATTTACATATACCCGCCGTAAGAAGACCGTATATCGTTTTGGCAGTTTCGAATTCATCACCTACAATGTCTATTATGTCCTGAACACTTCTGGCGCCATTTATATAGGAAATTATCATCCATTCCCTTGGTGTGAGGTCAATTTCATTAATATCTTCCGATGCCATATCAAGAATCACTATATCTGATAGCGATTTTATTTTAGAATTTATAACACCCCACTCGTCTATCTGTCTTGAACCTTCCATAATCACATTTTCTATTCTTACGGACGGCAAATACTCAACAGGAAATTCTTTTTCCACATCCGATTCATCGAAGGAAAAGGTTCCTTCGTTCCACTTAAAGATACGATAGATAACCAATTGAATCTCTTTTGTCAAAATATCTTTAATATAAGAAGGCGAACAAGAACCGTCCTTTACAATCAATCGTAAAAAATCTCCAATAGACAGCTCCTTATACTTATCAGTATATTGCCCGGTACTCGAATCACCTCCTAATTTCTCGAGTAATTTCACCTTTATGTCTCGTGATAAGAGATATCCCAATACAATTCTGCCGGAACTAATATAAAGATAGGCAGTATCATTATCAATCGTATTTATGATTTTAAATCTACCGCTCTTCTGCGATAGAGATAGCATCTGTAATATATCAACAATGTTTAATTCTTTGATGTTACCTGTAATTGCCATTAAAATCCCTCCGTAATTATTGAAATCCATTCTCGAGCTGTTTTCAGATTGCGCTCAAGTCGTCGAGCTAATTCTTCATCATTTGTAACATCTTTTGCTTTGGACCACATCTCTATGGATTTCTCTATCATATTATCCTCTGCAAAGAGATAACCGAGGGCGGCATATGCCTTTGCGTAATTCTTATCAATACTAATTATCGAGTTAAATGCATCTATGGCTTTTGCTTTATCTCCCCTATTATACAAAATCTTGCCGTAATTGTACCAATAATTCAATTCACCGGGTTTCAGTTCGATCAATTTCTCGTAAATATCCTTTGCTTTTGCAGTATTATTTTGTTTTACATACATTTCTCCAAGTGTATTTAATGCTTTAATATTTGTTGGTTCAATCTCTACGGCTCTTTTCAGATAGTTTTCGGCATTCTCGAAATCATTTGTTAAATATTTTATAAGCCCCATATGAAAATTGACTATAGAATCATTCGGTTTAATTTTCAAAGCCTTTTCCATGGATATCGTTGCATTTTCAATATCATTCATCGCTAAATATGCCAATCCCATATTATAATGAGCTTCATAATTATTCTTGTTCGAATACAAAACACGATTAAAAGATTCTATCGCTTTATTGAATCTATTATTCGCCACAAAAATCTTTCCCAACACCAGATTGGCATCCGCATCATCAGGGTGTTTTTCCAAAAATCTGTTAATTCTCTCACCGGCATTTACCATGTCTCCTTTTTCCATAAAGATATTTACACTGCCAAGTATGGCTTCTTTATCGTCAGGCGTTTTCTTTAATATCTTATCATAGAATTCCAGCGCTTCGCCGTACAATCCTTTCAATCGATATATTTCCGCTGCCTTTTTTATCACCTCTTCCTCATCCGGATAGCGATGGAATAAATCAATTGCCATATCCTGCGCTTCATCTATACTATTTTCTTTCATTTTAGCATCTATTTTTGACAATTCTTCCGGGAAATTAGGTTTATCCGCCTTTTCTTCCACATTTACAGGAGATTCAAAAAGATTGTCAATGAGTTCTTTTTCCTCTCCAGCTCCAAGGTCCACCTCCCTTTCCTCTCCTTCAAGTGTGTTGGGAATAAGGATATCGAGCTTGTCCGCATAAAAATCGATACCGAGCTTGTACTGATAGCTCGAATAATATGGTGATTCTTTCATTGCCTCCTGCATTATTTTCAATGATCTGCTAAATTCTCCTATTTGGGAATAGGCAAATCCAAGATTATATTTTGCATCCGTGATATTAGGATCCAGTGAAAGCACTTTTGAAAATGATTTAATGGCATCTTTTATATCTTTTCTTTTAAGGTATACAACTCCCTGAATGTTATAAGCATACGGATATTTATCTTTCAATTCAAGAGCTTTTTTTATCATCTCCTCTGCTTGTTCATAATTCTCCTTTTCAATTAACAGGATAGCATAATTGAGATATGAGTCCGGATAAGAGGGACCGATATCTATTGCCTTTTCAAAATAAACCGCAGCATCGGTAAATTTCCCCTCATGTGCCAGTGCAACACCTATGTTTGAATAGCTTAAAACATATTCCGGATCAATTTCCACCGCTTTATTGTAATATTCTATCGCTTTTTCTATATCCCCCAATCTGTGGTATGCAACCCCCATATCGTTATATGCTTTGGGAGAATTGGGATCCAAATCCAGCGCCTTATTGTAATAATTTATCGCTTCTTTGAATTTTCCGAGTAGAAGGTGTATTTCTCCTAATTGAGTATAAACCATTGGAGTGTCCGGCGCATCTTTAAGAGCTTTATTAAATTCTCGCAAAGCTTCCTTAAAGAGACCTTTGTTTCGGAAACCGATTCCCACATTGAAGTGACTTAAAAAAGAGTCCGGTGTTGTTTGTAATATCTGTTCTCCCTCCTCGAGCATCTCTTTGTAGGTTTTCTTCCCCGCTTGTTCTATTTGCAAATTCGCCTCCCCTTTTGTATAACTCGGATTCAGTTCGGATGCTATCGATGCTTCCGCTTTCGCTGATTCTATATCTCCCTTTTCACCGTATACAAAACTTAAAAGGTAGTGTGCTTCACCGTTATTCGGATTCAAGTCTATTGCCTTTTTAAAACTCGCAATGGCTCTATCCAACAAACCGATATTGTAGTATGTTTCTCCTGCCATAGTAAATAGTTTATCGTCAACTGCTCCCAAATAAACGGCTTTTTCAAAGTTTCTCAACGCTTCGCTATACATTCCGAGATTTTTATAGCAGTAGCCCGACCAGATATATGCATCGGTACTCGTCGGATTCATTTTTTTTATTTTCTGGTACTGCTCAATAGCTTGAATATATTTTCCAATATTTTTATAAACATCGGCAAGCTGCATCCTTAAATCAAGATTTTGAGGATCGCTTTTTAATTTCTCTTCATATGTATTTAATATTTTTTCGTAATATCCGGTTTTTTTTAATATTGTTTCCAGATTATTACGGGCAAGTGTGAATTTCGGGTCTATTTCCAATGCTTTTTGAAGCATCTGAATGGCTTCGTCATACATTCCCTTGTTATAATATACAACAGCAAGATTATTGTGCGCTCCTGCATCGTTCGGATTTATTTTGGATGCAAAGCTCTGAAGGATTTTTCGCTCGGTCTCGCTAATATTTGCCATGTTAATCCAAGTGCAATGCTTTGAGAATTGTTTTTAACGAATCTGTATCAGGAAGGAAAAGCATATACCCTTCAAGGATTTTCTCTCCCTGAACAAACTCAAATTGTGTCTTAATACAAAATACCGTATCAATATTATCGGTATCGCCGGAAAGGTACGCCGATGTAAGAACACTGGCAGCGTCATCTATTACAAGTGCCGGAACAGAAGGTATGACCATTAGCTCCAGAAATGTTCCCAGTGCACTTAAGTAGGCTGAAACAACGATATTCGCTATTTCCTTCAATGATGATTGTTCCATTTCCCCGAATAACATAGCATCGGAAGTTTCTCTTCCAAGTAGGATGTCAACCATGTATTTTGCATCGTTTTTAGTAAATAATAGAAGCGTTTTCCCCGTAATATCACCAAGAAAATCGAGTAATATTCCCGTTATAATTTCATTGGGGTTTTCCCAGAGAGTAGATATCTTTTCCACGGGTATTATTTTAACCTCAGGAACATTTATCATTACCTTATGCCCGACAATTTGAGATAAAGCGCTGGCTGAGTGACCGCTTCCAATATTTGCGATCTCTCTAATTCCATCCAGCTGAATACTTTCCAAATTTATAAAATCCATACGCACTCCTTGCTGTTATATAAGATTATTTATATCCAATATCAAAGCCATTTTTCCTGTTCCCAATATTGAAATACCACTGTATAAATCAACATTATCAAAAATAGAAGGTAGATTTTTAACTACAATCTCCGTTTGAGTTTCATAATTGTCAACTACTAAAATTGCCTTGGAAGCCCCATCCCCTACAACAATGCCTTGCAAGATCTCTCCATTATTGATCTCATCGGCATTAATAACATTTCTCAGCCTTATCACCGGATATACATCATCACGGAGGACGGTAACCTCCTGTTTATGAATGCTGCTGATTTTATCCGAATATACATCAACGGTTTCCTGTATATTCTCGAGAGGAATTGCATAAAGCGCATTATTACATGACACAATCATAGCTTTAATTATGGAGAGAGTGAGAGGTAGTCTTATGGTAATTTTAGTCCAATGTCCCCTCTTTGAATCTATAAAGAGATGGCCGCCCAAACGTCTTACCATTTTATCCACAGCATCTATACCGACACCTCTTCCTGAAAATTTGGTAACACTACTGGAGGTACTAAAACCTTCCAATTTAATGTAACTAAATAACTCCTGTTCCGTTAAATTATCCGCTTCTTCCTCGCTGAGAAGACCTTTCTCAAAAATTTTCTCTTTTATTTTATCCGTATCTATTCCCCGTCCGTCATCAAATATTTCTATATCAACATTATTCTTTTCTCTCCGCGCTTTCAATTCGATTAATCCCGTTACATTTTTCCCGGCTTTTTTTCTCTCCTGTGGAGATTCGATTCCATGATCCATGGAGTTTTTTAAAATATGCAAAATCGGATCGTAGATTCCGCTTATTAAAGAACGATCAATTTCAATCTGCTCTCCCTTAACAACAAAATTAATTTCTTTTCCCAACTCCTTAGCACCATCCCTAACAAAACGCGGAAATTTATTAAAAATCTCTTCGAGAGGCACCATTCTCATGTTTCCCACCTCATCCTGAAGAGAAGATATAAGCCTCGAAATTTTTTGGATTGCATCTTCGAGCATCGATTGATTTTTTGTGTTCATATATTCGTTAAATGCGCTTTTTGTAATTATTAGTTCGGCAATAAGATTTTGAAGCTCATCGAGTTTGTCCATTTTAACTCGGACATAAACAGGACCTTTCGTCTGTTTCCCGACATTCTCTTTAAGGGAAACTTCACTGGATTTTATCTCTGTTTCTTTGGAAGGGAGCTTATTCTTAACCTTGCTCTTCCTGATTTCAACTTTTTCCACATCGAGCATATCTTCGATGAATTTTTTCAATTTTGCGGAAGGTAATTCGGTTTCGATATCCACTATAAATGTATTGTCGAATTCTCCGTTTATCAATTTTTCGTAAATAGGAGTTGATGAAATAACCCTCCCGTGTTCAGACAGTTCCTTGTAAACAACCGCTGCCCTTACCCCTTTGAATTCAGGTGCTCCACCTATAATTATTTTTACCGTGTAAATTAAATTACCCGTATCTTTCGGTTTGTCGCCGAAATTTTTTGTTTTACCAAATTTATCGATCTTCGCTATGATTTCCGATATGTTGATCTTCTTCTTTTTCCCAAATGTATTTTCAAAAAGTGTTTGGAGCATATCACTGCATTTCAACATAAGATCGATGAACTCCGAATTTATTTTGTATTTACCATCTCTAACATTCGAAAGTAAGTCTTCCATCTTATGCGAAAGCGTTTCCATATCTTCATACCCCATTGAGGCTGCCATTCCCTTAAGGGTATGAATATTTCTGAAAAGCTCTTCCAGTTTTTCTTGATCACCCTTTTCAAGGGCAATAATATCAAGAGAAATGGATTCTAATATTCCGGAGGCTTCTTCCCGAAAGAGCTCTTCGTATCGCTCCATATCCATATATTTTACTTCCTCAATATCCTCTCAACTGCCTCGATGACTCTTGCAGCTTGAAATGGTTTTACAACATAATCTTTTGCGCCGGCTTGTATAGCTTCAACTACGAGACTCTGTTGCCCCATTGCACTAACCATCAAAATCCTTGCATTTGAGTCTATTGACATAATCTCCTTAACGGCATCTATTCCGCTCATATCAGGCATTATGATATCCATTGTAACCAAATCCGGATTTAGCTCTTGATACTTCTCTACAGCTTCCCTACCATTGCTTGCTTCACCACAAACAATGTATCCGTTTTTCTCCAAGATGTCTCTCAACATTCTTCTCATGAATAAAGCATCATCTACAATTAATACCCTTGTATCCATATATCCTCCTTAAATCACTCAAAAATTGAATCGGTCTTGAGTACTATTATTTTCTGTTTGTTCAACTCAAACATCCCTTTGAAATATGCTATATCGATATTTTCTTTAAATATTTTCGGCACCTCTCCTATTTTATCATTTGAAATCTTTTCTATTCCTTCTATCTTATCCACCATTATTCCGTATATAACATCATCCTTTTTTATATAAATCAATCCCGTATCCTTTGTGATTTTATCCTCGCTCAATTTGAATCTCTTTCTTAAACTGATAACAGGAACAATTATTCCTCTTAAGTTTATGACACCAAGAATATATTTTTTTGCTCGAGGAACAATCATTATTTCCATATATTCACCAATTTCCGTAATATAATCAAGCTCAATCGCAAACTTTTTCCCAGCAACGGTAAAAATCAAAAATTGTTTTAATTCTTTTTTATCGCTTTTCTTTTTCATATATACCTCTATTTATCATACCAAAAATAATGCGGTCTAAATATGGATAAAGGATGTAAAAAGGAATTTTTTACATATGGTTGAAAAATGCCGTAATTCAAACCGTGAGATAACGGTACTAACGGAGCATCCTCAAGTATTATTTTTTCCGCATTTCTGTAAATCTGTATTCTCTTAACGGGATCTCTCTCAGCCATACCTGCAAAAATCAATTTGTCCACCTTCTCATTCTCGTAAAAACAGGTATTTCCGGAATCGCCTTTGTTTTTGGAATAGAAAAGCGGGAAAAGGAAATTATCCGGATCGGCAGTGTCGGCACTCCATCCCAATGTAAAAACCTCACTTTGTCCACTATGTACTCTCTCCAAAAATTCGGTCCAAGGGTAAACTTTAAGTTCTAATTCAATACCTATCTTCAAAAACGCTTCTCTAAAGAATTTATACCTGTCCTGCGCACCTTTTTCCGTACCTGACATGGTAATAATAGCTTTTTCCTTAGTCCCGGGACCGAATCCGGCTTGTCTTGCAAGAGATATCGCCTTCTCCTCGTCATAATAATAACCTTTCAATTTCTGATTATATACAGCCATACTTGGTGGGAAAATCCCCTTTGCAGGAATACTGCTTGATTTCATAACCTCTTTCAGATATTTCTTCCTGTCAATAATATAACAGGCTGCCATTCTCAATAGTTTATTCTTAAATGGCCCCTCCGTTTTCATGTTGAAACCCAGATATTGAGTGCCCAGATCGTAGCTTTTAACCACAAAAGGTGCATATTTTTTATCCTGTAATATCTTTCTAAGGTTTTCGCCATATAGATCAATATAATCCAATTCACCGTTGATAAACATATCGTATGTCTTTTGTTCCTTCTCTAATTTTATATAAGCAATTACCTCATCAATAAATGGTTGCCCGACAAAATAATCCTTAAATGATTCGTATTTAATAAAATTATCATTAAATTCAACGGTTTTGTAAGGACCGCAACTCACAATTCTTTTCGTATTATTATCCGTCTTTATATAAATGTCTTCATTCGAAGGAATAATTCCGAGAGGAGCAACTGCCAGGTTCTGGAATATAGGCATATATGGCCTGATTAATTCAATCTTGATCGTATATTTGTTAATCACGCTTATTCCCGGGATCTCAGAGGAATTTTTATTGTAATAATCTTCTACCCCCTTTATATGTATAATTTGGAAATAATTTGGAGAGGATGCGATTTTATAAAGCGTAAATTCCACATCTTCGGCTGTAAGTGTTTTCCCGCTATGAAAATGTATATCCTGTCTTAAATCGAATGTAATCGTTTTACCATCAATGCTTATGTCCCAGCCTTTCGCCACAGAAGGTAAAATATTCACCCCTTTTGAATACTGTGTAAGTCCTATTACGGCAGGATACAGATATGACGAACTGGTTGCATCTCCACTCATAAACGGGAGAAGCGTTCTAGGCATTCCGCCAATGTAGTATCTGAATATGTGCCTTTCAGTTGTAGCCTTTCTTCTTATTTTCGGCGGTTCTATGTCACTCAATTTCCTTATTTCTCCGATATATTCTTTGTTCTTATCAATCAAAGATTCCATTTCATCAAGATATCCGTTTATTTTCCCCGTTTGTTTAATAAACTCATCTCCTATTATCGATCTCATCGAATCTATTATGTTTTTCTGGTTCTGTACAGCCCTCGAAACCTCTTGAATCAACAAATTTAATTGTGATAATATATTGCTTACATTTCTACCGTTTGTTATTGCAAAATCAACCAGCTTTTTTGTTTGATCCATTATTTTCGATGTTTTGACGGAATTGGCGTTTGTTACAACAAACGTGTTTCTCATACCGTTTTTAATGCGATCGATATCTTTAACTAATTCCTCTGAATTTGATGATAACATCTTTAAATCGTTTACTATTATCTCCAACTCGGATTTAAATTTACCTGACTTGGCTGCCTCGATACCCGCATAAAGCGATAATATTTTTGTTCTTTTAAAAACTATCTTTATCTTCTCTGTGCTAGATTCGAGTTCCTTTAATAATAAATTAATTCTATTTAATGAATTGTTCGAATTTTCAAACAATTTAGTAAGACTATCAATATGATCAATTATATTCTGTGATTCTACTCCTATATCGTCTATATTTTTCCCTATTACGGTATGTGATTCCTTTAACTTTTTCGATATATCCTCAAGCATTTTCATGTCACTATTCAAGCCCTCTATTTCCCCGTCTGCACTCTTTGTTAACTCCAATAATTCCTCTGCCTGCGATTTGAATTCCTTACTCAAATTATCCAACTGTTCCTGAAAATCCGCATAATTTTCAAACAGCGTTTTAAACATTTTAAAACCTTTAAAGGAATCCAATATCTTTCTCTCCGCCTCTTTGTCCTTGGTAAGAGAAGAATTTAACAAATCAAAAAAAGCATTTTTATATGTAAAAAGATCCTCCATAATATTTGTAGCAGATTCACTAAAATTTTTAATCCTACTGGTAAATACCACGATGAATTTGGCAATTGCTTCCATTTTATTATTGATATTCAATATACTGTTTTTTCTTTCGTTTTCTTTCTCTATCAATATCTTAACAGAGTTAAAATTGTTAACAATGTCATTTGTTTCGTTTTTTATGTTCTTCATGAATATACGGCTGGAATCTATCGATTTTATTATGTAATCAATATGCTCTTTTGATTGATTTATATCCTTATTTAATGATATGTTTTCCTCATCAATTTTATCGATGATTTTCGGAATATTTTCGGAAGCTTCAAATGACACCTTAGCCAACTTTTCCATTTCCTGAGCAACGACTTCGAATCCCTTTCCTTGATCGCCTGCGTGAAATGCTTTTATACCGGCATTTCTTGATGTTTCTTCCGTTTTCTTGGAAATCCTCAAGATTTCGTCCGTTATTGTTTTTATTTTCGCAAAACTCTCCTGCAATTTTACAATATCACTTCCCGTTCTATTTATCCTCTCGGGAATAACAGACAAATTATCTATGGCGTTACCGTAATACTTAGTAATATTCTCCGTTGCCTCACTGAATCTTTCAACGAATGAGACAGACATATCGGAAGATTCACTTAAAACCTGTACTGATGCAAATATGTTCTTCAGTTCCGTCTCGATTTTCTCAAATATATAGGAATGAGATAATCCCACATCCTCGATTTTTTCTGCATATACATTTAATTCATCGGTGGATTTACCAATCAGATCCAGCTGTCTCGGAAGATTCGAAACATCATTATAAATAACTCTTATCTTTTCTCGTATAGAAGATAAATAATTATTATCATCAATTACGGGTTTAGTCGTCTTTTTTATACCTCTCATAAAACTCCTTATATCTAATATATAACATAGTATTTCTAATGTCAAGAAAACATTACAAAGGTACTATTTGAGCAATACTCTGTTTAATATAATACTTCATTTCCTAATTTATTTCAATGTCAAGTTCTTTGATTTTATTATACAGGGTCCTTCTTGCAATGCCCAATAGTTCGGCAGCTTTACTGACATTATTGCCGGATACGGCAAGAGCCCGCTTTATCGTTTCCGCTTGAACAGCATTTAAGTTAAACTCCGAAGTCGTCACGGATTTTTTCATTTTTAATTCACCTAAAAGAACAAACCGTTCCAATACATTTTGAAGCTCCCTTATATTCCCGGGCCAATGATACTTCATCAATTTTTCCATAATATGATCATCGATTACTTTATTTTCGATATCATACTTATTCTTTATATCTTCCATAAGAAAATCGACAATTTCCCTGAATTCATCAATTCGCTCTCTCAGTGGAGGTAAATGAAGATGAATTGTACTAATTCTGTAATACAAATCCTCTCTAAACTCTCCCCTCTCTACGAGAGATTCGATGTCCCTGTTGGTTGCAGAGATAATGCGGACATCCACCTTCTCGCCTTTACCCCCTCCTACCATCTGTATCTCCTTCTCCTGAATCGCATATAACAATTTTGCCTGTAAATTTAATGGAATTTCCGCAATTTCATCAAGAAAAATGGTCCCACCGTCAGCCAATTGAAATTTTCCCGGCTTTGTATCATAAGCCCCCGTAAAAGCTCCTTTTTTATGTCCGAATAATTCGCTTTCAATAAGTTCCTTTGGAATAGCCCCACAATTTACCTTTATAAAGGGATTTTTGGAACGATTGCCTATAGCATGAATATACGAGGCAAGCAGACTTTTTCCCGTACCCGTCTCTCCTGTTAAAATAACATTGACATTTAAATCCGCTATTTTTTCTACCTGTTTTAGTATTTTTTCTCCCTTCTCTCCCTTCATTATAGGAACAATAAAATCCCCTTTTCTTGCAACAACATCTTCTTTTCCCTTTTCAACTGTTTTAGACGCCTTCTCCACACTACTTATCAACTCTTCTTTCTCAAACGGTTTTTTGATATAATCGAATGCCCCTAATTTAAGCGCCTTTATGGCAATTTCAGTCGTGCTATATGCCGTGAGAATAATAATTGGTACATCACGGTCCGTTCTCGTTCTAATCTCCTCGATAAATTCCAATCCGTCTATCTTGGGCATATGAATGTCCGTTATTACTATATCCGCCTGTTCAAACAGATTCAATCCTTCCACACCATTTTCCGCCTCGATTATATCATACCCCCTCTTTTTTAGAATCCCTCCTATTACTTTTCGTATATGCGCTTCATCATCCACAATTAAAATCGTTACCATACTCTCTCCATTCTTATTATAAATGTTGTTCCTCCATTTTCATTACTCTCATAATTTATTGTGCCACCACAAGCATTTATCATTTTTTTCGTTATTGAAAGACCAAGCCCTATTCCGTTAATGCGGGTAGTATAAAACGGATTGAATATTTTTCCCGCATCCTTTTTATTAATTCCCTTTCCATGGTCGATTATATTTATCATCAAATCATCACCCTCCCTTTCAAGCTTCATATATACTTTTCCTTCACGCTCACCATACGAATCAAATGCATTTTGGATAATATTATAAACTATCTCTTCCAACAGTATGGGGTCCACAGAAAAGGATTTATCAGGAATATTATTCTCTATACTCAATTCCTTATTCTTAAAACGCCCTTTAACATTACCAATAAATTCTTCAACGGGGGTTTCGCTTTTCATGACTTCTCTCGAGACGGCGAATATTTGAAATCTTTCAATTATGTGTTCTATTCTATTAATATCTTCATATATAATGTCCAGATACTCCTTGTCTTCCTCGGGAATTGCATCTTCTATATATTGAACCGCTCCCTTTATAGAACTCAACGGATTTCTAATATCATGTGCTATCCCCGAAGCTACTTCCCCGGCAAATGCTATCTTTTGCATTTCATCCATACGCCTTAACATATCATTCCTATCTATTGCATTCCTCATTTGTTTAAGCAATGTTTCAATAAATAATAATTCGTGTTGACCAAATGTTCCGCGGTTTCTAATAAAATAAAAAACTATCCCCTTTTTCCCGATTTTGTATATGACAATTTGCTTCTTATTATAATTTCTTATATCAATACCGTTTTCTTCCATACCAATTCTTACTTCTTTCAAGTATTTATCTTCACCCTCCCCCTTGGAATATAAGATCTCGTTTCTTTTTCCTTGAACCGCAAGTACACCTGCGGCATTCAAATGCATAATTTCAATGATTTCGTCTACTATCTTTTTTAATAAACTAGCCAAATTCGCCCCTTTTTCCCCCTCCTCTTCAATACTATTTATCAATTTTTGATATTTATAATCATCAAGCGACAACAGTTTGTTGGAGAGTCTGTATATTCCTTCTTCCATAATTTTATACAGAATAATAATGACAAGTACTGCAATGAGCATTTTTACATAAAGCACATATGAAAAACCTCTCCATCCGTAAATTACAAAATATCCTGCAAGCCCGGACAATAATACCAGCAACAAATAGATGAATGCCTTAATAAGCAGATAATCAATCGGTAAAATATTCTTTTGGATAAAAATATACGCCATCATAAATACGAAAATTATAGTCCCGATATTCCCCAACATAACAGGTCTAAGAAAATTAAAGAAGGTCATAAAATCGGTACTTCCGAGAATAAGCAGAATTGTCAAAGCCGTA
>Ga0164318_10003672_pt1 | contig 14606 bp, 10 predicted proteins | sample GuaBasSedimGuay9_FD_113734 | JGI IMG/M metagenome (GOLD analysis project Ga0164318, IMG submission 113734) | Subseafloor sediment microbial communities from Guaymas Basin, Gulf of California, Mexico - Guay9, Core 4571-4, 0-3 cm | ecosystem: Environmental > Aquatic > Marine > Hydrothermal vents...
ATTTTTAATATAATATGATAAAAGAATAGATACTGAAGGGGGAGGTGCTATTGCAACAGTAGCTCTTATTCTGGAATCGTTAAAAGCAGCTCTAATACCAGACATTGCACCTAATGAGTGCCCTATAATTCCAATTTCGCTTTTATTAATTTGCGGAATTTTGTATAAATAATCAATTGCACCCATTATATCAAATGGCTCATCTTTTGAAAGTGTACATGTCCCTTGAGATCCGGCATGCCCCCGAAGGTCAATTCCAAGTACAAAAAAGTGTCTGCGACTAAATTCAATATTTAATCTAGTATGTGCCATTAGATTAGAATTTATTCCATGAATTGATACTATTGCAGGATAGGTCTTACTTACATTATAATCAATTGGGTAATAAAGTACACCTTTTATTAATAATCCATCACGACTATAAAAAGAAATACTTTTCTGAGTTATATTAGTCCCATAAAAAGCAATATATGGGTCATATCTCATAAAAAGAAAACTTATACCCATTAAAACAATACTCGATATTAATAAATATTTCCGAAATTTATTTAATTTACTCAATTTTATTACCCATTTGGATTTCAGAAATCATTAAAAACAAATTAAAAATGATATTTTCCCAATAATATTTAAGATTAATCCTATCCTTAATATTTGGGGTATTATTTGTGATTTTAATATTTTTTAAAACATATTCCAATTGGCGAGTTTTATATTTTTTCCCAGAAAATGCGATAAATATTTAATTATTGGCGCATATTTTTAACTAAATAAAAATACGAGTAATTAATTCAAAAATAATGGATTATTTCTAAATTTTAATGTACCAATTTTAAGAATAATGGTTTTTTCAAAATAAAAAATAGTTTTAAATTATAATTTAAAGATTAAATAAATATAAAATAGGTTTAGGGTAAATTAAAAAGAAAAACTAATAACAAAATAAGAATAAACCAAAATATTTAAAAAATTACCAAATTTCTTATAAAATCCAAAAGGTTATGGAGATTAGATAGAGTATTATCAATGATTATTCGTTTATAACATGAAAATTATATAATGTAAAAGGAAAATGGGCGAATAATTTATTACATCTAAAAATTTCTTTTAAATTTAAATATTTTTTAAGTAGATTATAATAATATTTTTAGCAATAATTAATATTAGATAATTTCTAGCGTGTATTTAAATGAACATTATGCTAATTGGGAAAAATAAATTTGATTCAGGTAAGACATCTGTGGCAAGAATATTAACTCAGATATTCAAGAGTTTAGGATTGGAAATCATACCGTTTAAACCACATTCTGGTTTTAATTATTGGTATAATTATAATTTTTTGGAATATTATTTTAAATTTGGTGATTTTTATTCAAAAGATATATTAACTTTATTAAAAGATGCAAAATTCTCGTATAAAATTAACCCATTAATTTTAAATCCAGTCCACCGAGTTTTAGGACCTACTAAAAAATTATTTAACGAGACATTTTTTGATGAAATATTCTTAATAAGATTTACTAACTTAAATAAACCAAATTTTATACCAAAATCTAAATATTACATAAATCAAAATCATATAGGAATACAAGAAATAATTGAAAAAATAAAAAAACTATACATTCCTGAACAAATTAAATTCATTAATTCAATGAGTGAAGTTGAAGAATTATATGTCAATAATTTTTCTATATCTGTTGAGAGTTGTTTTTCTTATTTAAATAGTAATTTTGAGAATATAATTGTAGAATGCTTCAATGATGCAGCATATCCATTTTTGAACATTGAAAATTATATTGATTATGTAGGTCTTGTTACTCCAGGTAAATTGTATATATTAAATAGTGAAAAATATTTTAAAAAATGTGATTTAATGGCAAATATTAACTCAAAATTGCTTTTAACATCAAGTAAAATTATTGAACAATCATTAATTATTGCTGAATTTGATATATATCCAGTGAATGATTGGAACAAATTTCTAAAACATCAAATTTTAAATAAATACAGTACCTTAAAAAAATTCATATTAAAGAACACATAATAAAAAGAGTATATTATCATTTTTAAATCATAATGAACAAAATAAACCAGAAAACTCTTAGTTAAAGTTATATTGCTATAATATTCGATAATAAATAATTAGGACTATCGAATATTTTATTATTTAATTGTGAATAATCTGTAAAATCATTATTTACAAAATAAACGTTTATTTCATCATTGAACTTTTTGAAAATTATTTTATAATTTAATGTCTTAATTTCAACAATGTTTTCCCCGATAAAATCTTGAATAAATTTATCAACTGCATAAAAGAAACCAGAAATAATCTGTGGATCGAAGTTTTTATTTGAATGGTCTAATTTTTTATAGAAGTTACATAGACCATTAGAAGATATTTTCAATAAACCGAAAATCTTATTATTATTCATTTTAATCACTTGATAATTGACTTAATTTTCATTAATAAAAAATATTTATAAACTACGCTGACCAATAAATCGCATAGAAGTTTTTCTATATATTATAAAATATAGCTAAAATAATGTCATAATTTATTCTTCTTATTAAATTTATTTTGTTAAATCATGCCATATTATTACTTATTTTGGAATATTCTTCTAAAATTTTAACCTAAATTTTCCAACCATACTTTATAAATAAAATTATGCGCAAAATGAAACGAAATAGCTATAAAATCACAAAATAAATTTAGAAAAAAATTTGTTTGTTTATTTTTCTCATTGATTATTTACATAGTTAGATTTCGTGTATTTTTTATTCTAATGCCAATAATTTCAAGGCAAGCCCAATCAATGGGCGAAATATTGAAGGTAAATAACTTTCTAAAGTTAATCTTAAGCCAAAATTATATGTATTGATGGATTTAATATTATTGCTAAGATATGGTTTAATAATTCTACCATTATAACCAGGAGACATTCCAGCAATCTTTACTTTTTTCCAGTCACTGTCATTATAGTCATTTTTAATCCAATTATCTTTAACATTTGTAGTACCTATCCAGCTTGAATCTGAAATAACAATTTTATTTTTATTTTTAATATTGTCAATAAATTCTATGTAAATATTTATTGCTTCATTATTAGAAATAAAATTATAACTTTCTATTGCAATAACATTTTTACCTTTTCTAATTTTATCAGTTATATCAAATAATTTTATTTGTCCGTCCATAGCTACGTAAGAAAGTGAATTTCTGGATAATACATAGCCGAGATAATCACCATTTACATAAATTTTCATGTAATGATTAGCAATGCCTTGTAAATAACATTTTTGGAATTCATTCTCAATAATAATTGTTTTTCTATAATGTCGTGGTTTCTGGAATTTTTTAGGCCCAGATACAGTAATCCATTTGGCGGGATGATTAGGGTCCTCCCAGTTAATATTATTATTAATTTCTTCAATTTTTTTCTGGTAATAAAAATTCATAATTTCATATTTCTTTAGTAATCTATCTAATCCAGATCTTTTAGCACAGATAAGCCATAATTTTTCATAATCATTTTTTAGATCGTTTAGCATTTTTGTTATTGATTTGATGTCTTTAATAATTCCTGTTTTAATAGCTTTATTTTCTAATATACTCGGATTTAAGAGGATTTTACTTATATTTTCGGTTTCTTTAAATTTAATTGCGAGGAATTTTACGAGTTTTGCACTGAATTCGAGATATTGTAAACAATCTTTATTTCTTTGTACCTTATTTTGGGCATTTTTTAGTGAATCTAAAATATTATTTGCGATATTTTCCATTTTGTTATATTTTTTAATATTAATTTTTGGTCTCTGTCTTAAGAAGGGATGTTCCCAGAATTTTATATAGAAATTAGGGGGCAATTTCGAAAAGAATTTATGAATCGAAGTTAATTTATCCAAAATATTAATAATGGTAAGATCACCTTTTTTACATCCAAAAAATTGATGCGCTAAAGCACATTTAAAATATTCTTCATTTATATAGGACCATAATGCACATGCAGAAAAAATATAACTATAATAATGATTTATTCTCAAGTCTTCATGACCATAGTCGCCCCATTGAGAAGTGATTCCGCCCAGAAACTCGTTTTTTTTCGCATAATTATATAATGCTAAGATATTTTTTGTTGACAATTTGAAATCAGGGAAAAAACGGCTCCAGTTAAATATTGTAGGACTTACTATTACTCTAAATCCGAAATTTTTCAAATATTTTGATTTGCGATAAAATAGTTTATTATTTGTAAAATATTTCCAGTAAAACATGATTACATCTTTAGGGATATTTTTTAAGAAGTCTTGTTGATGAGCTACTATATCATGATAAAGAAAGATGTTTTCTTTACCATAATCTTTACACTTTTTATATACCCAATAATAATGATCAAAATAAGCCTTACCAATACCTTTTTCTTTTATAATATCTTTTGATTTAAATTTTCCAAAATCCCATGATTCGTCTCCCCCAATATGAATATAATTAGAATCAAAAGTATCAGAAATATTTTTAATAATATTATCGAGAAACGACCTAACCTTTTCAGTATCAATAATATTAAGACATTGAGAACCTGGGAACTCAGCAAGATCAATATATTCTGGGAGAGAAAGTATGTTATCATAATGTCCTAAAACTTGGAAAAATGGTACTAATTCAATGAAATGACTTTTAGCATATTTTTGAATTTCATCAATTTCAGTCTTGGTTAAATATCCCATATTTTCTGCGAATTTAGGATGGTCTTTATTTGCAAGAAATTCAGTTTCATAGCCAATAAAATAAAAATTCATTTTATAATGACTTAATAATCTAATTAATCTTTTTGCATTGTCTACTGTGGGGATTTGACCTCTTGTTATGTCATCTGAAATACCTCTTATTTGTAATAGAGGATAATCCGTAATATAGATTTCTGGTAAAGATATACTATTATTTTCTATAGAATCCATAAGTTGGATTAGTGTCTGAATTCCATAAAAAGCGCCTTGATCAGTTTCCGAGCAAATAATACATTTTGAATCAAAAACTTTTAAAATGTAGCCTTGTTCTTTTTGAAATTGCTTAAGATTATCTATTAATTCAAATGAATCTTGGTTATTTGTCTCAACTTTTTTAATTGAACTCATTCTTAATTCTTTTAGTTTGTTATTGATTTGTTCTTGCAGGAGCTCTTCCAAATTATCTGCAATATTATCAAATGAAATTGTCGTATTAGCATTGAAATCGTAAAAAAAGGTGCCTAATTTATATTCAATTGGTTTAGGAATTATTGTTAACATAAAGTCATTTTCAATTTTTTTATTTTTATTTAGATTCTCTAAAATTATTCGTTTCATAATTTTTCCCTTATAGTAATAATAATAAGATAAATTGACTTATTAATGTTGTGAAAAAACCATTAATTCCACCAGAAATTAACTGCTTAACTGTGTGCCCTTTAATTTTCCATCTTGCCCATGCGATAATAGGAACAAACAAATATAATAATAAAATTAATGGGCCCAAATAAAAACCCATTGCTGTTATTCCGCACATAGCGCCAGAAATATGCATAGAAGTTTTAAATTTGAAGATACAAGTAATAATAAAATCGATAATTAAGACTATAACATAAGAGATTGTAAAATTTATAAGAGGAGATAATAACAAATTAAAATAAGTTCTTATAAATGAATAAATGAATATCACGGTCAAATATCCAGGAATAATTGTTAAAAAAACAATATATCGCTCTTCTCGAGGAAATTGAGCTCCGACCAATCGAGATTTTCTTCCTAATACAATAAGCGGAATTAAAGGTATTAATATATAAAAAATACCAGAAATAGTATTTACAAATATATTTAGGGCAGGAAATTTAGAAATTGGGACAATAATTGCAGTTAATGTCATATATGCAACTATTTGAAAGGGAGACATAGATAATATTGTTATATATTTTGCTATTTTTTCACTTTTATTGAATATAGGTTCTTTTTTTTTAAAAAAATTGAATATATCTTCAGATTTAGTCATAGCCCTCATTTGGTTTTTTTCTTAAAAAATGGAATTTTAAAATCCAAAAATTTGACCTTTGGCATTATCTTTAGCATTTGTACTAATGCTTTAGGATTTTTTATTGCGTTAAATATTAATTGAAAGATAACTGGATAGATATAATATAAATTAGGATTGATTTGAGATGCATATTGAATTTTTGAAGATGAGAAATCTTTAAGATATGGAAAGCCAGGTATCATAAATGGGATAACAATAGCCAATGCGGGAGATACTGGGCAGCCGTAAAATTTAATATCGGCATCTTCACACATTTTACAAGCACAGGTTCCATATGCAACAAGAATTTCATAAGGTCTTTTGTGACGCGGTTTAGTTGTTTTCCCAGTAATAATTCGTATTTTATTTTTACATTTTCTCGGTACCGGTAAATCACCTATTTTACTATGAGTCATTAATGAGAATAAACACATACCTGAACAGCCATCTCTACATTCGATATCTTGCTCCACAGTGAGACCTGGAAAATATGATACAATTTCTGGAAAATTGAAATCTGGCTCGGGATATTTTAGCCAATTATGTATTTCAAGCATATACTTTTCTGCAGGCTCTCCATTTAAAGTTATTTTAGGTAATTTCTTGAAAAGTGTTTGATAAGCATGTAATGCTTTAGAATAAACTTTTCCGAACATAATTAATTCGCCAGCATAATCCAGAGGAATTATATCATCTCCAGATAAAACAAAAGGTTCCTCAATAGGTTTCGATTCAAAATAAGTACATGTAGTACCTTGTTTTTTGTATTTAAAGTTAATCACAGAAACTACTTGCTTACATATTTTCGATAACGCATCACAATAAAGTACCAGCCATTTTCCAAAAATATTTTCTGCTTTATCATCATCTGTTTTGAATGTACTATGATATTTTAATCTGAACCCAGTTGTACCTACAGCACTTACCTTCATTGATAATGTTGCTCCAGAAAATGAGTTAGTTTTTGCATCATTAAAAGCTATAAATAATGTATGCTTGTCAAAAATCTTCGGGATATAGAGCATGGGGACATCTTCATTGTTAGTTTTATATGGCTGAAGTTTTAGTGCATTACCATCAAGTAGTTTCCAATTCATGTCTGCAATTATTTCATCAAGATTTAGCAGCTTTTTATTATGGGAAAGAGGTACTATTGAACCCGCTTTAATAAATAGATATTGATTTGGTATTCCAAATGAATCTATCGCTTTTAAAAATGGCCGAAGTTCTAACGATAGAATTGAAGGGTGATATTTATTCATAATATTTAAGTCATTATGCTTTACAATTACTTTATGATATGGTTGATTTATAAATGGCTTTAATACGCGTCTATATTCTTTAATTAAGATTTTCTCAGCTTTAGAATCTCTAAAAGCTGGATTAAATGTACCAATAAAATCAGATTTTTTATATATATTCCAGATTTTATGTGTTAAACTTTTATTTACTTTAGTAATAAAAACTCGACCCATTTTTCATCAATCTATTAATTTACATTTTAAATATGAATTATTGTTTTACCAAAATTATTTTAATATAAAATTGTTTCCTTAAAAGTTCTTATTTTATTTTCCGAATTCTTATTATTTTCGCCATTTTCTGTAATTAAAATTTAAGTTCCGTTATTAGTCTAAGCTAATTTATATTATTTCATTAATCTAATTTAAATGAATATTAATTAAAACTCAAAAAATTATAATTTATTTCCAAACTCTTTTAAATTTATTATTTGGAATTTGATTGTATTCATAGGATCATTTATTTTCTTAAAAAAAGGAATATTGCTAGAAGATTTAGTCAATTGAAGTATTATTGTAAGAAAAAAGTGCTCAATAGATTTTATTAAATTATTTTTTTAAATTTTTAAATTAAAATCCTATTATCAATAAAAAAATGGATCAATAATTGATGTTTTTAGCACTATAAAATTTAATCAGTTATAGATACTTCAAAATGAAAATAAATGTATATTTGATAAACTGCTATAAATTTTTAATTATATATGACAAAGTTAATTTATGAATGAAGAAGAAATTTTGAAAGCCATAGACACTGCAAAAGAAGAAATAATAAATTTCTGTCAAAAATTGATCCAAACGGACAGCGTGAATCCTCCAGGAAATGAGTTAAATGTTGCTAAAGTAATTAGCAAATTTTTAGAAGAGAATGGAATTGAATCTGAAATTTTTGAATTAGGAAATAATCGAGCAAACTTGATCGCTACATTAAAAGGGGCGGGTGATAAGCGGTTATTATTAAATGGTCATATGGACGTTGTGCCTATTGAAAATGAGAAAAATTGGGTTGTGCCACCATTCTCGGCTTCAATTAAAAGAAAAAGAATAATTGGAAGGGGAGCTGTTGATATGAAAGGACCATTAGCAGCAATGATAAGTGCATTTGTAATTTTAAAGCGATTAAACTTTCCATTAAAAGGTAATTTAATTTTGAATTGTGTTTCTGATGAAGAAGTTTTAGGAGAAATTGGGACTAAATGGTGTATTACAAATTATCCTGAAAAAATGAGAGCAGATGCAGTTATTGTTTGTGAGCCAAGTGGCCTAGACCCACTTCCAAAAGCAATATTAATAGGAGAAAAAGGGAGACTTGAAGTTCAAATTATTACCCACGGTATCTCTTATCATGCTGGAATGCCCGCGTTGGGTGTTAATGCCTTTGAAATGTTTAATAAAATATTTAATAATATACATAAATTAAATTCCTATATTTCTCCGGTAATCCCGCCTTTTTCAAAAGATGAACTAAAATCAATGCTTATTGAATGTTTTGGAACAAAAGAAATTTTTGAAAAAATATATGAGGACAATTCTATCCTCCAAGCCTTAATTGATGCTTTAAGTAATTTTACATGCACTCTTTCAATTGTTAAAGCTGGTCTGAAAGAAAATGTAGGACCAGGTGAATGTACAGCAATTCTTGACATAAGATTGGTCCAAGGTCAAGATTCAAAAGAGATTATTAACGGCTTAAAAAAGTTAATTAATGACGTAGGTTATCCAATAAAGAGTCCGGACAGTGCTGCTAAAAATGAATTATATGTAGAATTGAAAATCAATTCTTTAAGTGAACCATCAATTGTTGATCGATATGATTATGAAATTATAGATATATTGAAAAATACATATAAAGAAATTTACCATAAAAAAACGTTTAAATTTTTAATGCCAGCTACGACTGATGCAAGGTTTTTCCGAAACAGCGGTTTTTGTAAACAAACGGTTGTATTTGGCCCAGGAAATGCGACACAAGCTCATAGTAAAAATGAATATATAGATATAAAAGATTTAATAAATGCTACCAAAACTTATGCATTAGTAGCTGCAAGATTTTTAAAATAAAAATTTAATTCAAGTTTAATATGAAATCTAAACACAAAATAATTCTCAGAAAAAAATGAAAAATTATTTACATATACTTGGAAGTGGGTCGGCTCAGACTACCCCATGTCATAAGTGTAAATGCAAAAACTGTAGAGAAGCGAGAAAAAATCAAAAATATAGGCGAGACTGTAGCGCTTACCTTTTTAGATTTGATGATATCAATCTTTTAATTGATTATGGCGCCCATTTATTAAATAAATATGGATTAGATGATATAAATATTGATTATATATTCATTTCACACGCCCATTCTGACCATTTTAAAGGATTGTTCCCATTAAGCTGGACACGCCAAGAGAAAATTCCGATATATTATTCAGGAGAAGATTTATCAGGAGCATTTAAAGATTTATTGGAAAATCCCAAAAGAGAACATTTCATAAAATGCCCAGTTTATCAAATTATTAATTTAAATAAATCACTTGAAATAACCCCAATATTATTGAACCATAATATTTACACCACTGGATTCTTTATTAAATTTAACGATTATTCAATTGTATACCTTTTAGATACTAAGGGATTGCCTAAAAAATCAATGGATTTTTTAAAAAATCAGAAAAAGATAGATTTAGTTTTAATAGACTCCAATTATGGCCCACAAATAAATAGTAATAGCCACAATAATATTAATGATGCATTGGAAGTGGTTGGGCGTCTAGAACCTAAAAATGCCATTCTAACTCACATTTCTCATAAAAACCCACCAATAAAATTTTTGCAAGATTATATTAATAATAATAAGCCAATTCAAAATGTTTTTTTAGCTTTTGATGGACTAAAATTCAAATTTAAAGTTTAAAAATTGTTGAAAACCTTCATATTATATTCAGATTTCTTCAATATTCCTAAATTCTAAGCTAATTAAAATATAATAAAATAAATTAAATTCCAACATAAATTATTTATTTTTTTTAATAGACATTATACAAATAAAGAGTTTATTTATTTTTCATTGCTTTTATTAATTGTAGTTTAGTTTTCTAACTTAATTTCACACCATTTTTTAATAGCCACCATAATAGATTTTTAGACCTTCTTGCGATTATCCGGTACATTCTCATCTTCTCTAAAATATCTTCTACCCAATTAGGAAACTGACGGTAGCCAGAAATTTCATTGTATAAATATCAGATTTATAATATAAATATTTAAACATTAATTGATTAATAAAATATATATGGATGACCGCTAAAGATATAATCAGAAGATCCACAAATCCTTATTATTCTGAGGATGTTTATAATTATTATTCAGACAATAGATTTAATAATAAAATAGGTTATTATAAACTTATGGCATCTGATGAAGGAATATGCGTGATTATTGGATTTTTTATTATACTTGGATAAATCATTACTGTGATTACATATATGAGTGCCCAATACAATTATGCAATGACAGGAAACTTGCAAGCAATAGTTAATGCTAATATGACGGTAATTATAATTTGGGTAGTATTTATAGTGATAATAGTTATAATAATAATTGCAATAATTAAATCAGGGGTCTAATTTGGGGTATTAGAGATAATAAAAATTAAATTTGGTAAAAATATTAGAGGAATACACCGCATATTTAGAATATGTGTAGAATAAGGACAGCTTAATGGATAATATGAATATATAAGTATTTCAAAATAAGTCCAAGAAAGATATTAAGTTAGATCTGATTGAAAAAAAAATCCGAATTTCGAGCAGAATAAAATTGAATAATAATATAAGTATAATTTGTCTATACAAGTCCATAATAACCTATAACCTTTTTTATCAACAAAATTAAAAATATCATAATAAGATTAAAATCAATAAGAAAAAATACCTTGTTTTCTTTACAAAAAAGATTTCAAGCCATATCTAATTGCTTTATTTTGCTTAATTTTGATTCATCCGAAAGTAAATCAATTAATAACCAAAATTTTATATTGCCTAATTCAAATATTATTCCTAATCGATTCACCTTTATTATTGTATTAAAATGAACCCCTGATTTTTCTAATAATTTTTTTAAATATTAATGTGCTGGAAAAGATCCTGGGGGAAATATGAGTATTATATAATAAATGGTAAATTGTATAAGGTTTGTTTTAATAGAATATTGAAAAGAAATCAGAAGTTAAAGTAATTTAGGTTCCTTTTCTTTTTTTCTTTTTTCTTCCTCTTCCAATTCTTTAATTTTTTTAAGTTGTTCACTTGTTATCTTATCGAATTTTAAAAAAGAAGGTAAATCTTCGGAAATATTCACATTATTTCTCTTAACTTCCTGTCTGGACGATTTAAGGAGGCCATCAATTTCTACTTTATCATCGTCCATTTTTTCTTCAAATTTATTTTCAAGTAATTTAAAAGTTGGCACATTCGGGACTAAAAGTCTTGCATCTCTGGGTTTTTCAGTTTTTTCAATTCCTAATAATTTGTTTTTATTTTTATCAATCTTTGAACTTTCAGGTATATCACCTAATAATAGAGAACTTTTCTTATCTTGGTGAGTTTCTTTTATTGTTCCTTCATCTTCTTGAGGGTCTAAGCTGGTCAATAATTTAGGTTCTAATTTTTTAATTTCTTTTGGTTTTGTCCGGGAATCAAGTAAACTAAAATAAGATTTAGCGTCATTAATCTCTCTATCTTTTGATTTATTATCTTGGTTATTACCTTTTGATTTATCATAATATAAAAATGAAGGTTGAGATAATAATTCTTCAGGGAGCTGATTGTTTCGTTTTGGTTCTATTTGAACTTCTTGAGGTTCTGGTATTAATTCAGTAATTTCTTTTAATCTTTGGAATTTTTTAATTCTCATCTTTTTTTCTTTTTCAGGTGTAAGGACAGGACTATCTTCACTTTCCCATTCAGTTTGTGAAACTTGATCAATTTTTTGAAATGTGAATTCTGTTTCTTGAAGAGGGGCTGTTTTTCTTTTTGGTATATTTTCGATGTTTGGCGATTCAGTAGTATTCATTTGTGGACTAATTTCAATTTTAACTGTTTTTTTCAATTTTTTAATTTTGTTTTCAGTAAGAACTGGACTTTCCATTTTTTCCCATTCTTTTTTCTTAATTTCGTCAATTTTTAAGAAAGTAGGTAAATTTTCATCATTTGTTATTTGTTCTGTTGTTTCTTGAGCTGCTAGTACCTTTTTGCGTAGACCTTCACTTATATTAACCTCTTTTTCTTGATAACCAGCAAAACGCTCAGTAGAACTTACCTTATCCGCCGAAGTTTTAGGAACAGCAGACAATTCCCGTTTTTTTCCAAATTCAAAATTAATAAAATCAAATGATTCTTGGTCGACTTCTCCATTAATTAGATTTCGGGCTAAAAGAGTATATATCATTTTGAGTACCCTTATTTCCGGTATACGAATAATTTCTGAAATTTTGGAAATATTAATTCGGCGATATTGGATTAATGTATTAAGTAAAATTTTGTAAATATAATTTGTGGGTAAGGCAATATCCAGCGTATCCATTGAATTTAATTGAGTTTTTAGTGAACCTAAAGATATTTCGGTCATATTTGTATAATAATCCAGATCGATCTTCAACTCTCCGCCTATTCTTGTATAATCTTCTAATTTAATACGAATTGGTGATAAATCTTGCCCTGATGCAAAAATTTTAGACGCACCTATCCAAGCAGAATATCTTGGGTCATTTATTTCACGATAACTTGTAATATTAAATTCCAATTCCCCAAGCTGTCCAATCATCTCCCGAATTAAACGTTCTCTTAGTCCATTTAAAGCACTAGTGCCACCCGTAATAATAATATTATTGGCAATCTCCTGGCGTAATGTATTCGTACAACTCAAAATAGATTTAATTATTAAATCTTTAATTGAATATTCATTAATACCAAAAAGTCCTGGATTAAATAATATCTCACAACTATTGTACAGTGGTATATGTAATTCAATTGTTTCTCCCTTGAATAATGGGATAATTTTAGTTAATTTTCCTTCCATAGCTTCTTTAAAATCTCTTTTCGGAGATAACGAAACGAATGCTAATGATTCCTTTATATCGGTCGCAAGATTATATGTATCAATTATATAGGACGATTCCTTATCTTCCATTAATGGAATGATCTCGGCTTCTAATAATCTTGTAATATTATCCCCACCTATAAAAGCTCTTAATAACCCTTCTGAAACAACATTTCCTCTAAAAATTGGGGTTATATTACAATTGTAATGCCCAATGTCTACAATTAACGCCGAACCATTTTCAACTCCTGAAGATACTAAATCCGAAAAAGGTTGAATGACTGGAATTATTGATTTACATTCATATTTAGCAAATAACAATTCTCCAAGAGATTGTAAAACTTTAGAATTAAAAGGTTGAATTAAAATAAAATCTTGACCTTTTAATTTAAAATTATATGTGTAAGATATATATTCAAGAAAATATTCTAATAAATCCATATCGAAAAAGTCTTCATTATAAATCAATGGAATTTTTTCTAAAAGTTTTGAATAATATATTGCAGTATCACCACAAAATAAATCCGGTAATTCACTAAGACCAAATAGATTTATAAGATAATTTTTCATCTCTGCATTAAGTTTTGGATCTGGACGCCCAAAAATAGATGGAATATCTATTCTCGGAAATGATTCTCCAGCATACCCTATTTTTGTGGAATAATTTCCCATTTCTATAATTATTGGTCTCATTTTGTTTAGACCATCATAAAATGATTATTTTTTTATATTTTATTTTAATTAAAGTAATCTAAATCCTATTTTATTATTTTTCTTGTTTTTATTTTAAATTTTATAATTCTAATTATTGTTTTTTAATTAAAATTTATTTTTTAGTTAGTCTATGTAAATTATTAAATTAATTAGTTTCCTAAATTTATTAATTTTCAATTATTTTTTTAATTTTTGATGGACTCTATTATGGTATTAATGTTTTTCTACAATAATTTAAAAAATGTTTTTCTGAAAAAAAATCGATTCATTAAAATAAAATAAAACTATCGCCTTAAAAATTAAAGGAGATTTTTTCAATTCCATTGCTGAAGCAACTATTAATTTACAACTTTTAAACTTTCCGATAAAATAGTTTTTCGGATACTTTTTGGATATATTTTTTCTCTAACCCATCTATTTTGAATTTGTGGAAATGAAGTTATCCGGGTTATTTC
>Ga0164318_10003673_pt1 | contig 14605 bp, 9 predicted proteins | sample GuaBasSedimGuay9_FD_113734 | JGI IMG/M metagenome (GOLD analysis project Ga0164318, IMG submission 113734) | Subseafloor sediment microbial communities from Guaymas Basin, Gulf of California, Mexico - Guay9, Core 4571-4, 0-3 cm | ecosystem: Environmental > Aquatic > Marine > Hydrothermal vents >...
ACCCAAAAGGGTGGCGATAAAGAACTAATTCGGGTAGGCGGGGCGGCGACGTCCCGCAGGTTAACCGTTTGCCCAGGTCTTTTTTTGTTTTTAATTTACCCCGCCTACCCACCTTTACTTTAACCTAAATAAAATATTTGTCAAGACCGATTTTTCCACACCTGTGGAAAACTTTTTCCCAATTTACCTTTATTTTTAAAAACCAACCTCGGACATCCGTACATTTGTTGGTAATTTGGGGGAAATTAAGGGAAATAAAAAAAATCTCTAAAATAAAAAATCTCTACTAAAAGTAGAGAAAATAAACAAAATGAGGGCGAGCGAAAACCGCTGATTGTTTAAGTTAGTAAATTTGCTTCTTGGCCGTTCCTGCCAGTTGATTGGAGTTGCCAAAAATGATGATAGAGCTGCTTTTTACCAATTAACTTTTTGTGCGGACCTGATTCTACCACTTGGCCGTTATCTAAAACAAGAATCTTGTCCACCTGTTTTACAGTTGACAAACGATGGGCAATAATTAAAACGGTTTTGCTTTTGGCAATTTTCCAGAGAGCGTCTTGAATCAAAGCCTCGGATTCGGGGTCTAGATTGCTGGTGGCTTCATCAAAAATAATGATTTTCGGATCATTTAAAAGCACTCGGGCAATAGCCAAACGTTGTCGTTGACCGCCGGAAAGCTTAACACCTCTTTCACCTACTGGCATATCATATTTTTGAGGCAAACTTTCAATAAATTGGTGAAGATTGGCCATTTTGGCCGCTTTAATGACTTCTTCTTGGGTTGCCTGGTCGTTGCCGTAAGCAATATTAAAACCAATCGTTTCGTTAAAAAGAATTGGTTCTTGAGGGACAATACCAATGAATGATCGAAGTTGGCTTTGAGAGATGTTTCTGATGTCAATGCCGTCAATTAGGATTCTGCCTTTGGTGACATCGTGGAATCGCAGCAAAAGCTTGATAATAGTTGTTTTGCCTGCTCCGGACCGGCCGACAAAAGCAGCCGACTCGCCGGGCTTAACATGAAAATTGATGTTGGTTAAAACATTCTCTTTGTTTTCTGGATAGCTAAAACTGACTTTTTCAAAACGGATATCACCTTTAATATCTTTAATTTTAACTGGTTTGTCCGGGTCTTTTATCAAAACATCGGTATTGAAAACAGAAAAATAATGCTGAATATCAATATAGCTTTTAGCAATTGCCCTGAGTCGATAGAGCAAGCTGAAAAACTGATAATAAAAACTAGTGACAAAGCTAGAAACCATTACTAAGTCGCCAGCGCTAATTTCGCCATTTACTAATTTTCGAATGACAATCCAAAAGGCAGTTAAAATGGCTAAATTTGACAAGGTACCAACAATAATGTCCATTAGCCGGAAACTGTTGGCATATTGCCAAAGCTTATCTGTCCAGCCCTTAAATTCTTCTTTCAGACGATTTTCTTCTTTTTCTTCTCGGGCAAAGAGCTTGATGGTTTCGTAATTAATAAGATTATCAGAGATAATACCGGAAACTTTATCTTCGGCTTTGTTAAAACTCGCTCTTTTTTTGAGATTGAATTTTATGAGTCGCCAACTAACGAAAGTGTTAGCAAGAGATATTAACAGCATTAAAAAAGCAAGGGAGGGGGCAATTCTAATAAAGAAAAACAAAACAACCAATAAACTGATCAGAATTCGAAAAATTTCCCGATTTAAACTCTGAAAAAGAGCGAAAAAGGCGCTGTCTCCTCTTTTGAAAGCGCTAATTAAAGACCCCGTGTTTTTATTAGTGTGAAAACCAAAATCTAGATCTAAAATTCGGCGGAAAACGGCAATGCGAGCTTCTTTAGAAGCAGGAATGAGCACTTTATCTCCTAAATAATCACTTAAAGCAGTTAAAAAATTAACCGCTATTTTAATGCCAACAAAAAGAATAGCAATTTTTAGAAGCAATTGATAGTTTTGAGAAGGGATAGCGTCGATTAAAAGCTTGTAAATATAAGGACTAATATTTTCTAATATCGTGGCAGCCGTTAAGGTAAAAATAAAGACGCTTAGAGCCTTCTTGTGACGGAATAAAAACCAATAAAATTTTTTAAGAGTTTTAAGCATAGACTTTGAATTATACTGGCACAAAGATTATTGTCAATAGGTTTAAGTTTTCCACAGGTGTGAAAAACTTTTTCCCATTTTACCTTTATTTTTGAAAACTGACCTCGGACATCCGTACATTGCTGAGAGGGTGGTTGGGTTAAATATGTTGGAGGCGTAAAGAGGCGTAAGGGAGGTTAGGTGTTGGTTTTTGGAATAGAGAAATCTAAAAAGAGGTTGATAGAACTTGATAGAATTGTATAATAAAATAGATAAGATAATAATAAAATAGATAAGATAATTAAGATAGGTTAAGAAAGTCAAGCAATGGTTGACAACAATAAATAAGCTTATAATATAGCTCTTTAGTAGTTCTTTGGGCAACAAAATACAATTTATTAATAAGGGACTAATATGGAAAGAAGAAAATTAACCCATTTTTTAACCAAAATAAATTTTGGACCGTTATTTATAGTTTTGGCGTTAATAGGGTTGAGTTTTCTCTGGCGAGGAGAAATAAGAAAATTTCTATTTTTGCAAAGAGGAAAACTATTATCGGAGATGTCTCCTTTTTCTCAAACAGAATCAGTTGAGTCCCTGGAACCTGTTCCTTTGAAAATAGAGGAAGAGGAGTTAAAAGAAGAGAGCTTAGAAGAAGCAATTAAAGAAAAGCCACTCGTTTTGGTTAAGGAAAAGCCAAAAATTTCTTTGGCAGAAACTCAGGAAAAGATAGAAGAAATTTCGAAAGAAGTAGAAATTATTTCTCAAAAGGTAACAAAGTTAGTAGAGGCCTCGAAGAATAAAAAAGGAGAGAGAGGGAAGGAATTGACTTCGGTTTCAACAGGTAGCGGCCCTCAACGAGAGGCGCGATTAAAGGAAATCCAGGCTCAAATTAATGAAATTTCGGAAAAAATTACTGAAATTTCTGAACAAGTAGCAGTATTGAGCCAAGCCTCTCAGTCTGATTTATAAAAATTGATTATAAAACCTATTTGAAGAAGGAGGGTTAAAAACCCGTTTTTTGTTGATTGGGTTTTTAAACTTTGATATTATTTGGCTAATGGATAAGGACTATCTTATAAAACTTACCTTTGGGATTCATCAAACGAGTCAGAACTGGTCAGAGGATAATTTTTTGAAATTTAAAATTAGAAGTTTGGCTAATGAAATTTTAACTGATTTCATTTTATTTTTTTATGGGAGTTCCGACGGCCATCTTCGAACGAAAATTTTAAGAGAAATTCAAGAAATTCAAGAAGATCTGGCTCAAGTCCGGGCCCAAAAATTAATCGACAGGAATAATTTTTTACTTTTTCAGAAAGAATATAATAATATAAAAAAGAAATTAGAAGACTTAAAACCTTTTCAAGAAACCAAGAAAGCAGAAGAAAAAAAAGAAATTCTGCCTTCCCAAATATTATCAAAAGGAACACTTAGCGGAAGACAAAGAAAAATTTTGAATATTCTTAACAAGAAAGAAAAGGTCCAAGTTCAAGATTTGCAGAAATTTTTTCCAGGCATAAGCAAGAGAACTCTCAGGCGGGATTTGGAAAGACTATTAAAAAGAGGTTCGGTAAAAAGATGGGGGGAGTGGAACAAGGTTTTTTATACCCTCGCCAAAGGGTTAGGACAAGATAGGACATAAGCAGACAAGATTTCTGTCAATAGGACAAAGTAATGTCCTATTTATTAACTAGGGATATTTTTTAGAAATGAGTTAAATTTTAGTTCAATTTTTATGAATTTAGTTTTAACAATTAAATCGTTTGAGTCTCAATTTGTTAATTAGGACAATTAATTAGGACAAAAGATTGATTAGGACAACAATATGAAGTCAGATCCCAAAAGGACATTTAAAAAACTTTACGATGAATATGTAGTTAAAATTTATCGTTTTATTTTTTTAAAAGTTAATTCTCGAGAAATAGCCCAGGATCTTGCCTCGGAGACATTTTTAAAATTTTGGGAAAGATTAAATAATAATAATCCTAAAGCCGAAATTAAAAACCCAAAAGCCTTTCTTTATCAGATTGCCAGAAATTCAATAGTTGATCATTATCGCCGCCAAGCTAATTCTGTCTTGGTTCCTCTTGATGGGGTTCAAATTCAAGATCCAAATTCTAATCCAGAAAAGGAGATTCTTTTGGTTTCTGATCTTCAAGAACTTAGTTCGGCCTTGAGGAAAATCCCTGAAAATTACCAGAATCTTATTATTTGGTATTATTTAGAGGAGTTTTCAGTTCCAGAGATTGCTGAAATGTTAAATAAACCGGAGAACGTTATTCGGGTAACAATTCATCGAGCTTTGGGGGCCTTGCGAAGGGAAATGACTAAGGAAATTGATGACCAAGGAAATTGAAAATAAATTAAAAAATAAAAGTGTAATAAATTGAGGGATTTTACGTCATCATAATAGAGAGTAATTTTTGCTTTTAAATGAAAGAGAAAGAATTAATTGCCAAGATTAAAAAACTTCAAAACATCCAGCCGGACAGAGCCTGGGTGTTGGCGACTAAGGCCTACATTTTAGGCGAAAACGAGAGGGCAACTGACAGATTGCCTGCTTTTAATTTTAATTTTTTTCAGTCACAGAAGGCGGCTTTTTTAATGATTCCAGCAATGATGGTTATTTTGCTAATCGGCTTTTTTTTCTATAATAGAAACACCGTTCCAAACGAAAAAATTGTAGTTGAGCCAGCGGTTTTAGAATCAATCACAAATGATTTAAAGACAGTAGAATCTAATATTGCCCAGGCAACGGCTGATCTTGAAAAAGTGAAGGAACCGGAACGAGTTCTGGAAATAAAGCCAACGGTTTTATCAACAATTGAAAATGGCGAAAAAATAGTTTCAGCGGCTAAAAAATTAGTTAAAAAGCCCAATTATCAACCAGGTCAGGTTTTAACGGCAATTGATAAGATGGAAAATGCTCTAGGGGAAATGGAGGAAACCTATCTTGACAAACAGAAGGAATTGGCGGGCGAATTAATTAAGGATTTAAAAGAACGGTCTTTAACCAAAGAACAGGAGAATTTGTTGATTGAGGCAGAAAAATGTTATAATCAGGGTGATTTTTCAGGAGCACTAATAAAAGTAATTGAGATTTCCCAAAAAGAATAATTTTGAGTTTAAAAGTCGTGTTTCCCGGTCAATATTGCCGGGGATAACTTCGCAGCCATTAGCTAAGGTTGCGAGGTCGCCCCGCCCTCTAAGCCCATGGAACGAATGAAACAAAAGAATAGACCTCTTTGGTCTGAGAAAGGAAATTGTTAATAATAAGTTCGATGGGCATAGAGGGCGGGGTAAAGGTCGACGCGACTTAAATTAAGAAAAATAAGAATTAAAAAAGAAAAGAAATGAGTTTGAAAAGCAAGATTATAGCGCTCGGTACAGTTTTGGTAATGGTTCTTGGCTTGACGGCGCCGGCTGGGGCCCAAACCGTTGAAGAGCTTCAGGCGCAAATCGCCGCCCTTCAAGAGCAGTTGAACGCTTTATTGAGTCAACTGGCAGAATTGCAAGGGGAAGAAGCTCCTTCCGGCGAGGTGCCAGCCGCCTGCGAAGGGATTAGTTTTTCCAGAAACCTTTATCTTGGCATTACCGGTGACGACGTCAAATGCTTGCAGGCTTTGCTAAACACCGATTCCGAGACCAAGGTAGCCGACAGCGGCTACGGTTCTCCTGGAAACGAGACCACTTACTTTGGTTCTTTAACCAAGGCAGCGGTGGTTAAGTTTCAAGAGAAATACGCCGACGAGGTTTTGGCTCCTTGGGGATTAACTTCAGGAACCGGTTATGTGGGTTCAACCACAAGAGCAAAACTGAACGAACTTTTGACTGCCGCTCCGGGCCAAGAAGAAGAGGAAGAGGAAGAAGAGGAAGAGGAAGAGGCAGGGGCTTTAGAAGTGAGCGCCTCCGCAGAAATGCCAGCTGCAACTACTATTGTCGCTGACGAGACTGAAGGAGACGGAGCTCAATCATTGATTCCTTTCTTAGCCCTTGACTTCACCAATAATGGGGAGGGTGATGTTGAGGTGACTACGTTAGCCTTCACCAGAACAGGTGTTTCTTCCGATACCAGCTTGTCTCAACTCTATCTCTATGAAGGAGATACAAAGATAGCTGAGTACTCTTCCTTCAATGATAAGGTGGCAACCTTCACTGATGCAGGAGGGTTGTTTGTTGTAGAGCCAGGGGAAACTAAGACTATAACCTTAAAGGGCGACTTAGCAAACGGGACAACTTCCGGAAAGACCATCGGATTCAAGTTGGCTTCGGCTGATGATATTACTTCTGATGCCGAGTCCGTATCCGGTGACTTTCCTGTCTCAGGAAATCTGATGAGCACGGCCCAAGTTTCTGATTTAGGAAAGTTGACAGTAGCCCATTCCTCTTATAGCTCTACTGTTGACCCTGGAGAGACCGGTTATGAGCTCTGGGAATTCAAATTTACCTGCGCTGACCAAGATGTTGAGATTTCCCACTTAAAATTCACCAATGTAGGGAGCATTGACGATGATGACCTCCAGAACCTTCATGTGGAGGACTCTGAGGGAAATCAGTATGGTGAGACCTTGGCCCAGTTGACCAACGGGGTTGCCGAATTTGATCTTTCCGACAACCCGATCTCTCTGGAAAAAGGCGACACCAATAAGCTCTACTACTTAAAGGGTGACGTTGTAGGGGGCTCAACGAGGACATTCAAATTTAGCTTCCAGAATATGACTGATATTAGGGTGAGAGACACTGAATACGATGTGTACTTGAAGCCCAATCAGGCAGATTCTTGGTCAGTCATCCAGGCGGCCGATTCAACCACCATTAATTCTGGGACCTTGACCATTACCCGTTCTTCAGATTCACCTTCCGGAAATGTTGCTAAAGGAGCAACAAACATTGAATTGGCAAGGTTCGACTTAACAGCTTCCGGGGAAGACATCAAAATTTCATCTCTTAGTGTTTATGTCACGAGAGCCACTGATAGTGATTCTTCGAACGAAGGTCTTGATAATGTGAAATTGTATTTGGATGGAAGCCAGAAAGACACAACAAGAGATATTACCGGAGATGGTTCGGGCAATGCCACTACTTTTAGCTTTGGCAACACCTTTGTTGTGAAAGCAGGCGAAACAAGCACTCTTTCAATCAAAGCAGATGTGAAAGATGCAACAGACAGTGGTGATATTGATGCCGATGATACCATCCAGATTCACTTAGCAGCTGGAAGCAATAACGCTCAGGGAAAAACTTCCTTGGAGAGTTTTGGCACTTCTGCTGCTAGCGGTTTGACCCTGACTGTTAAGTCCGGCGCTCTGACAGCTGCCAAGAACACCGCCATGCCTAGTGCTACCAGTGTCACTCCTACCGGAGTACCAGGCTCTACCGATGTTTTGGTTGCCTCCTTTGCTATCACAGCCGGAACTGGAGAAGGGGTTAATATTTCCGCGGTCAAGCTTGGAGACACCTCTTCTGCTTTCGCCGCTCTTCAGAACATTGTTGTAAAGACATCCGATGGAACCCAGGTAGGTAGCACCAGAGGAACTGTTAGCGCTGGAAGCAGTTACTACTTCTATCCATCACCTAAGATTAGTTTGGATGCAGCCGAACAATTAGTGATTTATGTTTATGCTGACATAATTAGTACTGCTTCCACTGGGGACAATGGTAGTGTTGACTTAGATGAAGTTCGCGCTACAGGCCAAGATACGGGCTCATCTGCCAATTACACTGGTCCTGCAACTGGTCAGACCATCTATATTGCGGGCACGGGTTCTCTGACAGTAGGCAATGCTGCTGATATGCCAGTGGCCTCTATGCTCCAGATGGGTACCACCGACCAGACATTGGCTAAATACAAGTTCCGTGAAACAAGTGGGGGCGAGAATGTGACAGTTACTGATATTACCTTTACTGAAATCGGAGGAGCAGCAACAGCAGATATTCTCAACATTGACCTCTACGATGGAGATACTTTACTTGGAACTGTAGCCAATGTTGGCGCTTCAGGTAATATGTCCTTCTCTGGCCTTAATTGGACCGTTCCTGCGGGCACAGAGAAGTACCTGACTGTCAAGGCAGATGTCAATGTTTATGGTGCTGCCGTCTCTGATTCTGACATTCAGATTAGATTGAATGAAGCCAATATCACTGCCAGAGGAGATGTTTCAGGAAATAGCCTCTCATTGAGTGGTACCAACGACAGCAACACCTTTGAAATCTGGAAAGCAGTGCCTACTATCACTACCTCAGATGTTTCCCTGAATGGAGGTACTTTGACCTCAGGAGCCAACAACATATACAGGTTTAAGATTACAGCTTCAGGTGGCACAGTTGACTTCTATCAGTGGACGTTCACTTACTCCACCTCTGGTGTGGTAGCGGCAGGTACCTGGAAGCTCTACAACAATACTGAGGGTCAGTATGAAGACACCTCCTGTACTGCTAGCGATGTCACAGGTGTGATTACCTGTCAGGCAACCTCTGGTGAAGAAATTGCTGCTGGAACTTCAGAGACCTATACTTTGAGCAACAGCAACATCACTGGGGTTAATGCCACTGGGGACAGTATTTCTGTCTATATGAAATCTGATACCTCAGATTACGCTACCGGTACTGCGGCTACAGTAGCAGCCAGCCACTACATTGTTTGGTCTGATGAGGCAAGTACTTCTCACAGCACCGGCAGCTCTGACTGGACAAACGGCTACCTGTTAGAGAACGACGACGAGTATACCTCTACCCAGACGCTCTCTAAGTAAGGGAAATAAGAGCTGAAACTAATTTCCTGTTTCCTTGTGCAGGACAAAAAGCCCGCGTTTAACGCGGGCTTTTTGTTTCCGTTTAGTTTGCGAAGTCATTCAAGGAGTTTTAAGAACTCTTCAACTTCTTTTTTTGATTGGGGAGAGAGTTTTAATAAAATGAGCGCCTCTTTTTTCGCCATATCAAAATTGCCCAATTTAAAATAAACATAAGCTAAAGAAGCATGCCATTGAGGAAAGTCAGGTTCCTTTTTGATAAGTTCTTTATAACACCATTCCAGGACCTGGTAACATTTTTTCTTTTCTGTTTGTTTTGCCAAAGCGCCATAAGCTCTTACCAAATCTAAAATAGGGGTCTTTGAATTTACAGGGTAGCCATTTTTTTGGGCATAAGCAATGCTTTTTTCTCCCTCATCGATTTTTCCAAGATAAATCTCAGCCAGACCCTTTTGCCACCAGCAAAAACTTTGTTTTTCATACAAAGAAAGGCATTTTTCCGCTTTCCTCAAAGCTTCTTCATATTGTTCTGTTAAATTATAAAGCCTGGCATGTTCTGCCAAAAGATCGGTGCGTTTTGGAGCTAACTCCTCTGCTTTTTTGAGCGAAAAATCAGCTTTTTCCGCCAATTCCTTATCTAAACCTAATTTTTTTGTTTTTGCCAAAATGAAATTGGCGTGGGTAGCCATAATAAACCAGTTTTTGACAAAAAGAGGCCTTTGTTTGGTGTTTTTTTCAAGATAATGAATTACTTTCTTGGCATATTCAAGCTCTTTTTGATTTCCCATTTGGTGTTGATTAACGCACTGCTCTACTGAATGGCTGAATTTTAATCTGCTGTAATGGGCTAAAAAACTGCCTTCAGCAATTGCTTTTTCCAAAAGAGAAAGACCCCTCAAACAATTGCCTTCTTTCACAAAATATTCTCCAATGTTTACCTCTTTATTTATAAAAAGGGGCTTAATATTGAAAAAATAACCGAAGAGAAAAACTAAGATAGTAAGAAAGAAAAAGATAATTTGTTTTTGGGCTTTTGGCAAAGAAGGCAGATTAAAGATCCTTGCTTTTTCTTTTTTCTCTCTCAGGATGAAAAAGCTGTGGGCAAAAAGCAAGAAAAGGACAAGATAGGTTGAAAAGGTGTCAAAGCTTGTGAGATTAATTAAAAAATGGCCTAAAATAATGGCTTGGAAGGTATGAGGAAAAAGATTCTCGGGATTTTTTTTCGCTTTTTGAAGTTCAAAGAACAAAAGCCCCAAAAAACTAAGATAGATCAGAAGAGCCGGCAGGCCAGCATTCAAAGCTACATCTAAAGGAACATTATGGGCTCTGTCCCACCAATCCCCTCCAAACTGATTTCCGAATCCAGGCAGGTGAGGATCGTAATACTTATTAAAAGGTATTTCCTGATTCTCCGGTCCCCATCCCAGAATAGGTCTTTCTTTTACTCCTTTAAGATAAATGCCCCAGGCTGAGCGCCGGGCCTCAAGCCCTTCTAAAGAAATTCTCCTTATTGTCTCAACAATTCCTTCTATCAACTTGTTTTCAGGAAAGAAAAAACTGGGATGGGTTTTTAAAAACCAAAAACCAAAGAAAGAAGTTAAAAGCAAAAAAAAGAAAACTCCTTTAACTAACCATTTTTTTTGAGGATAAAAAAGGACAAAATAGAAAAAAGAAACAAAAAGACCAATATAGGCAGCTCTTGTTTCTGTGATGGCTATGGTGAAAAGGAAAAGAAGCAGAAATCCAGCATAAATGGTTTTTTTGAAGACGGATTTTTCTTTGAGAAAGAACAGAAGGGCAATGAAAAAGAAAAAGAAGAGATAGGAAGCTAAATGAATGGGGTTGCCTAGAGTAGAGAAAGGTCTTTGGGGCAAAAACTTAAGATAAGGGCTGAAGATTCCGAATTTCTGAAAAATACCTCCTAAAGAAACAAGCATGGCAACAACCAGGCTGAATTTCCAGATTTGAGGCCAGTTTTTTTCGTCTAAAACCAAAAAACCGAGAAAAGAGAAGATAAAATAAAAACCGAAATTTAAAAAACCACCTCCTCTGAAAGGATTTCCCCAGAAACTAAAAAATCGGTCAGGAGAAAAAAGAGTAGAAATAAAATATAATCCAAAAAGAGCGAGAAAGAGATAAATAAGCATCCCCGGCTTTAATCGGGTGAATTTTTTGAGGATTTCTTCTTTGCTTCCCAGAAGGACATCGTATACAAAAAGAAGGAGCAAGAAAGAAAGAATAATGCGAAAAACAAGGGCTTTTGAAAAAGCCGGAGGAAGGAATAGGGGGGGGAAGCTTAAAAGGGGAAGCGCTAAAATAGCAAAGAGTCCCAGAAGGTAAAGCTTGTTTATTATTTTCATTTTAGTCATCTTACCATTTTATCATTGAAGAAAGGAGCAATCAATCTTTGCCTCTCTCTTTTTTTCTTGTTATGATAAGAACTATGGAAAAACTTGTTATGATAAGAACTATGAAAAAACCAGCCCTTCAGAAAAAACTCCTTTTTGTCATTTTTTTTCTTTTTCTCATACCACTTTCCTCCTTTGCTGATTCATTAGGAGAAGAAAGGACTTTTTTTCTTGATTCTTCTTTTGACGCTGAGGGACGAGATAATCTTTTAGCCGTTTTAGAAAGAGAGAATGAACATCTTTATTTTTATATTGACAGCGAATGGTGGAGGGATTTAAGTGCAAAGGAGCGTTCGGAGATAAATTCTGCGCTAGATACTCTTGGTGATGTTTTCAATAGTCAAATTTATCCTACTTTGGTAGGGACGTTCGGAAGCGAGTGGAAACCCGGCATTGATGGTGATAATAAAATTACTGTTCTTTTACATCCGATGAGAAAGGGGATAAAGGGTTATTTCAGAATAGCCGATGAATATTTTAAATTTCAGGTTCCAAGATCTAACGAGAGGGAAATGGTTTATCTTAGTTCAGATTACATTACAGATTCCAGGATGAAGAGTTATCTAGCCCATGAGTTCCAGCATTTAATTACATTTAACCAGAAAGAAAGAAAATATGGTTTTTCTCCTCAGACCTGGTTTCAGGAAGTTTTTAGTGAATACGCCCCAACCTTAGCCGGTTTAAATACTCCTTATGAAGGAAGTTATCTTCAAGAGAGGGTAGAACTTTTTCTTAGAAACCCCTCGGATTCTCTTACCGAGTGGCGAGGAGAAGCCTCAGACTATGGGGTCTTGAGTCTTTTTGTTCACTATCTGGCGGAGCATTACGGTATTGAAGTTTTAGTTAATACCCTTTCTAACTCAAGAGATGGAATCACAGCCTTCAACGAGGCCTTAGAGAAAGCAGGTTTTGATAAGGATTTCGGGCAGGTTTTCAATGACTGGGCAGTGGCTGTTTTAGCAAATGATTGTTCTTTAGGTCCAGAGTTTTGCTATCAAGATAAGAATTTATCTAAGATTAAAATAGTACCTTCTTTACACCTTTTGCCTTTCGTAAAATTCAGCAATCTTCAGATAGAAGATTCAATCAAGGACTGGTCGGTCAAATGGTATAGGCTTATTGGAGGAAGGGGAGATTTAAAACTGACTTTTAAAGGAACCAAGGGGATTAATTTCTCCCTTGCCTATTTGGCCTGCAAGGTTTCTGGAGGCTGCTCGCTTTCTCAGGTGCCACTCACCGAAGAAGGAGAGGGAATAATTTCTCTTCCTCATTTTGACGAAGATTATACTTTTCTTGCTTTAATTCTAAGCAGTCAAGAAAGACAAAGTAATTTCTCAAACCCAGAATCATCACACTTTTTTACTATTGAAGTTTCTGTAGGTCGCCAGGAACTTACAGTTCAAAAACTATTAGCGGAAATTGAGAAATTAAAGGCAGAAATCGCTAAGTTGCAAGCCGTTCTTAATGAAATTTTAAGAAAAAAAGTTTTTTCTTGTCAGATTGAAAAAGACCTTTATTTTGGAATGAAAGATTCCCAGGTAGAATGCCTTCAAGAATTTTTGAAATCCCAAGGTCCTGAGATATATCCTGAAGGTCTGGTAACCGGATATTTTGGACCTCTTACGAGAAAAGCTGTCATTCGTTTTCAAGAAAAGTACAAAGACGAGATTTTAAGTCCTTGGGGTTTAAGTAAGGGTACAGGATTTGTTGGTGAGACAACTCGCGCTAAAATCAATAGGATTTTAAGTTCGATTTCTTCTTGAAACAAAACTCCATATGCCTTCCAAGTTTTATTTCATTGTCTCTCTTTTTACTTCTAAGCGAGACTTTTCATTCTTTCTGGACACTCTTTTTAGCTCTTCTTTCGGGCTGATTCATAAATGCTGAATCATTGTTAAGCCAAGGAGAATCTAGGGGGAGGATGAGAGGAATTTGACTTTGTTATCACTAAATTTCCAGTTATCAATTTTTAAATTTGATTTTACGAAAAAACATCTTTTTTTTAGTTTCGCTTCCTGTTTTATTTTTTTTGTATTTATTGGGGAATATTAAGCCTCTTTTAGCAAATGGAGCCTTTGTGGAAGGGGAGCTTCAGAGGGTTATTTCTTTATTTGAAAAATTTTAAATCAATTCTCAACTGATTTTTTTTAGAGAGGAAATTTTTGGCGCAACTTTTTTTATTGGTTAATCTATGCTAAATTGAGAGAGCGGGAATCCAAAATTAGTAGTTTTCCTAAAAAAAGGATTAAACTTATCGAAAAAAAACAAGATTAAAGACATCAACAACAATTTATGCCAAAAACTATTTTAGTTACGGGTGGAGCAGGTTTTATAGGAAGCCATTTAATAGATTATTTGCGCGAAGAGAGCTATAAAGTTCTTTGTATTGACAATTTGAGCTTGGGAAGAGAAGAGAATATAAAACATCACGACAGAGATTCTGGTTTTAGATTTATAAAAATGGACCTTTTAAACAAAAAAGGTCTTAACGAAGTGTTTGAGAAAGATAAAATTGATTGCGTTTTTCATTTGGCGGCAAACTCCGATATCCAAAAAGGAAGAGAGAATCTTGAAATTGACTTGAAGAATACCTTTATGACAACCTTTAATGTCTTGGATTGCATGAAGAAAAATGGGATTCCTCAGATAGTATTTGCCTCAAGTTCCGCCATTTATGGAGAGCTCGATAAACCATTAAGCGAGGATACCGGTCCGCTTTTTCCAATTTCTTTTTATGGTGCCGCTAAACTCTGTTCGGAAGCATATATCTCTGCCTTTTGCGGCAATAGCAATATTCAGGCCTGGATTTTAAGATTTCCCAATGTTGTGGGAGAAAGGGCTACCCATGGAGTAGTTTTTGATTTTATAAACAAACTCAAGAAAAATCCGAAGGAATTAACCATTTTGGGAAATGGCAAACAGAAAAAACCTTATATGTATGTAAGAGATTTAATAGAGGGAATTGTTTTTGCCTGGAAAAATTCTGACAAGAAGATTAATTGCTTCAATTTAGGAACGGACAGTTTGGTTACGGTTCATAGAATTGCGGAGATTGTTATAGAGGAGATGGGGCTTGAGAATGTTAAATTAAGATTTACAGGAGGGGACAGAGGATGGATTGGAGACGTGCCAAGATTTAAATATAATCTTTCCAAGATTCATAAATTGGGATGGAAAGCGGAGCTTTCCTCTGAGGAAGCCGTTAGAAAGGCAGCAAGGGCCTTGCTTAATAAAAAATCATGAAAGCGATAATTTTAGCAGGAGGAAGAGGAAGCAGATTGGGCGATTTGACCAAAGAAATTCCCAAACCAATGATAAGAATAGGGGGAAAGCCGGTTTTGGAGCATCAAATTGCTTTTCTTAGAAATTACGG
>Ga0164318_10003674_pt1 | contig 14603 bp, 15 predicted proteins | sample GuaBasSedimGuay9_FD_113734 | JGI IMG/M metagenome (GOLD analysis project Ga0164318, IMG submission 113734) | Subseafloor sediment microbial communities from Guaymas Basin, Gulf of California, Mexico - Guay9, Core 4571-4, 0-3 cm | ecosystem: Environmental > Aquatic > Marine > Hydrothermal vents...
CAGGCGGGTGTAGCCATAGGGCTTGCTATTCTGGTCACAAGAGAATTTGGCGACCTTGGCCAAATGGGCAGGTATCTATCCCTCATTGTGATAAACACAATCGCGGCAACTACAATTATCTTTGAAATAATCGGTCCGATTGGCGCTAAGTTTGCAATATCACGCGCAGGTGAGATTGGCAAATCAAAACCATAGCTAATTTGATTGAGGGCCAATGCCGTGAGTTCGCCTAAGCAATTAAAGATCGGGAAATAAAAAGGAGGGAAAAGAGAATGCTTTCTGATCTAATTGAGGAAAAACTGATTATGCCAGAGCTGAGCGCAGAGAAGAAAAAGGATGTGCTGAAGCAAATATGTAACCTTTTTACCCAGGCGGGGGTAGTGGAAGATTTGGGCCAGTTTATTAAGGTGATTGAGGCAAGAGAGGCGATTGAGAGCACTGCTATTGGTGATGGCATAGCCATTCCGCACGGCAGATCGGCAACGGTGAAAAGATTGGCTGTGGCCTTTGCTAAATCCTCAAAAGGAGTGGATTTTGAGGCTTTGGATGGTAAGCCCGTTCAGCTCATATTTATGATCGCTGCCCCTGAGGAGGCAAGACGGGAGTATCTACAGGCTGTGGCTAAGATAGCCAGACTCCTTAAGATAAAGGACCTGAGGCAGAAACTCCTCCAGGCAACAGATAAGGGCCAAGTGATGAAAGTAATAGAGGAGTTTGACTCCAAATTCCCTGCCCGACTGGAAGTGAAGACTCAACAGGGCAGGGTAATCTACAAAACATAGCACAGCTCCATACGGATCGGTGTACGATTGTACGCCAACAACAAGGGGATCGGGAAAGATGTATCTTCTAATCATTATTCTCAACCGGGAAGAGTTCTTGGAAGAGCTTATGGAAGTCCTGGTGGAGTTAGGGATAACGGATGCGACCGTGACAGAGTCCCAATCTATGGGTAAAGTGCTCGCATATGAGGTTCCTATCTTTGCTGGATTGCGTTTCCAGACAAAAGGCCAGAGGAGATATTCCAAGACTATTCTGGCCTTGGTAGATGACAGGCAACTGGCCGATGAGATAGTCCAGCTTTTGCAAGAGATGGATATCGATTTTATGGCCCCCGGAGTGGGAAGGATTATCACCATTAAGGTGGAATGCGCCTTAGGAGCTCCCTCGGAACTGGAGGCAGAATAAGGTCCAGATTGCGAGAGGGGAGATCCGATGCCCAAGGTTGCAGTGGTGAAATGTGAGGCCTACGAGCCCGAAAAGGTTTATAGAGCAGTGGCCCGGGCCGTGGAGCTTGCAGGGGGACTGGAGGATGTTGTAAAAGCTGGTGATACTGTTCTGCTCAAGGTGAACCTGCTCTCCGCTCTGCCACCGGAGAGGGCAGTTACTACTCACCCCTTGGTGATTGGGGCCGTGGCCAGATTATTCAGAGATACAGGGGCATCTGTCTGGGTGGGAGATGCTGCTACCACCGGAGGCTTGAGAGGGGAGTTCTCCGAAACCGATCCCTTCGGAGTCTGCGGAATCAGGGAAACCGCAGAAAGGGAGAAGGCTAAGATAGTAAACTTCAACCGCACTGGCTACCAGAAGGTGAAGGTACCCCGTCCCAAGCGATTGAGAGAGATTAACCTCGCCAGGCCTGTAGCAGAGGCCGACAAAGTAGTCTCTCTACCCAAGCTTAAAACCCACGAGCTCACCTTGCTTACTGGGGCGGTGAAGAACTTCTTCGGCTGTGTTCCCCACTCCGACCGCTCAACCGCCCATAGTTTCGCCAAACCAGAACAGTTCGCCCAAGCTGTAGTGGACATCTATTCGGTCTGCAGGCCCAGCTTTGCTGTTATGGACGCAGTGATAGCGATGGATAAAGAAGGCCCCTCGGGTGGAAGGCCATTTTCACTGGGACTGATACTGGCCTCCCACGACTGTGTAAGCTTGGACATAGTGGCCTCTCAGATAACCGGTTTTGACCCAACAGACATTCTCACCTCCGTGGATGCAATGGAGCGAGGGTTAGGGCCGGCCAGTGTGGAAGAGATAGAAGTGGTCGGGGAGGAACTGAAAGATGTGATCAGGCGGGATTTCCAAAAGCCTTCCACCTATACCGGGGCTGCTTACAGAGGCTTGCGTCGATTGCTCACTCCTATTGGGTTGAAATTCCTCCAGAGTTATCCCCGAATAGAGATATCCAGATGCCACAGATGCGGGTTATGCGCCGAAAAATGCCCGACCGGAGCAATTACCATTAATCGCTACCCTGGGATTGACTATAGGAAATGCATCCAGTGTTTTACCTGCTATGAGTTCTGTCCCGCAGGGGCAGTTCGGGTCAGACGCTCCTGGCTGGCTGAGCAACTACGGAGAAAGTAGGGGGCATAGATGTCTTCTTAAGGCAAGGTCTTAAGATTCATGTCAAGTTTTTCGAAGAGGTCATTAGTAAACTGCAGAGCCTCTTTAGTTATAAGACTCTATAGTGTAGTGGGCTTGACCCGTGTAAGCAAGAATAGTGCCTACACTACTGGTTTTAACTTCTTGTATTACTTGTCCATTCTCTTTGTTTTCTCAGGTGAGGAACTATGAAACTATCGTCTCCTCCCTTCTTAGTGGCAGCCACCTGGTTGTCTTTGGCCACATTTTCCTGGGGATGTACTCAGTCGCCTCCACCAGTAACCTACCAGCAGATCTTCAGGAAGACCTTCAACCTGGTAACCAGAGGAGAAACCGCCGGTGGTGTCTATGTCCAGGTGACCTTTAGGACATTTGCCTTTGAGCTGGCCGGTCTTTACTCCCAGGCAGAAAAGTTCGGATGGGACAGGATTCAACTCGAAAGCAAAATAAAAGAGACTATCGATTACTTCGCTACCTCTGAATATCCTCCAGAGGAGGAGTTAGGGCTGAGGAATCTATATCAGATATACACTGCCTTATTCCCCCTTTTCGAGCCCAACAATCCTCTGCATAGAAAGCAGTATGAGAATTTCAGGAAAGATTATGTAAGACGCATATTGAAAAGGATCTACGAGGGAAATATTCTGAGAAACTACTACACGGATAAATGGGGATATGAGAAATATGACCGACTTGACTTCTCCATATATCTGGAGAATAAGGGGACCGAACCTCCAGTAATTGCTGATATCGGACAGCGAACGTTTCTGGAGGACGAGGCAGGAAACAGATATCGTCCAATAGGACTGTTTGATCCCTACCCTCACGATTTTGACCGGCCCCGCCAGAGCACTCTAAAAGATTCTGACCGTTATCGAGTCTTCTTCGTCAACCGAAAAACCGACGGCAATCGCATCATAACCAAGCAGACCCGATTCATCAAACTCATTATCGAAAATCTAGGGAAAAGGGCAGAAAGGGGGTTCAGGTGGGACCTGCCTTTTGAGTATCCTGAGATCTCCCCTAAGATAGGCAAACGCTTTTAAGCCAAACAGAAGGAGGTGAAGAAGGCAACAGGAAACTGATTGCCCAAGAGGTTAAGGCTATTAAGAAATTTAGATCACAAGTAACTCTAAAAATATGAAGGAGGAGGAAAGATGAGAGTAATTATCGCTGACAACTACGAGGCGATGAGCAAGAAGGCTGCTGAGATTGTTGCAAAGACCGTGATGGAGAAACCCGATTGTGTGTTGGGTTTGGCAACCGGAAGCACCCCTATCGGCTTGTACAAAGAACTGATCCGGATGCACAAACAGCAGGGACTGGATTTCTCGAAGGTTAGAACATTTAACCTGGATGAATACTACGGTCTGCCTCCTGAGCATCCGCAGAGTTACTATTACTTTATGTACGAAAATCTCTTTAAGCACATTAATATCCCTCTGCAAAATGTGAATGTCCCTAGCGGCTTGGTGAAAGATGTGAAGGCTTACTGCCTTCATTACGAGGAGATGATCAAGCAGGCAGGAGGTATTGACATACAGGTCTTAGGCATCGGTGGGGATGGGCACATTGGATTCAACGAACCAGGCTCTTCCCTGGGTTCAAGGACAAGACTGAAGACCCTGACGGAACAGACCGTGAAAGATAATTCTCGCTTCTTTGAGAGAATAGAGGATGTCCCTAGGTTTGCTATCACTATGGGGGTAGGTACCATAATGGAGGCCAGAAAGTGCCTTCTTCTGGCAAATGGCACCAAAAAGGCAAATGTGGTGGCTCAGGCCATAGAGGGACCGGTTACGGCCCAGGTTACTGCCTCTGTGCTCCAATTACACCCCGATTGCGTAGCCATAGTTGACCAGGAGGCTGCAGCAGAGTTGAAACGGAAGGAGTATTACACCTATGTAGAAAGAATGAGCCAGCAATTTGACAAGGTATAGGAACGTTCTCGGGAAGTAACCGATCGGAGATCTTCCCCTCTTAACAGGGACGAAGGTGAAAAACGAAGGTGAGCTATGTGTGGGATTGTGGGATTCTTTGTTATGTCGGCCCAAAGGATGTAAGTTCAATCCTCTTAGTAGGCCCTGCCAAATTTGAGTCCTACGCATAGAACTCAGCAGGCATGGGCGTCTTATAGGATCGTTAGTCAGTAATGGGTAAAAAGGCTCGAAAACCAAGGGTGCTATCTGAGTATGTGGCAAAAGGTCCATTGAGGGCAACATCGGAATTGGACAGAGATAGTGGGCCAAGCACAGTGAAACCACCGAGGCCAATGCTCACCCTCACCTTATTTCTAACGGGAAACTGGCAGTTATTCACAACGGGATTATCCAAAACCGATGTACTTTCAGAGAAAACTGATCTCCGAGGGACGCGGCTTCAAGTCAGAGACAGATACGGAAGTGATACCAACCTGACAGGAAAATACCTTGAGAATGACCTAGAAGAGGCTGTCCAGAAGGTCCCAGAGGAGCTTCATGGCTCCTACGCCTTTGCTGCCATAACGGCAGAAGAACCGGATAAGATTATTTTGCGCCAGAAAAAGGATTACGCTGCTTACTGGGTTGCAGGGCGGGGGAAACACCCTGGCCTCTGATATTCAGGCTCTTGTCTCTCACTCTCAAGATATGTTACCTGTAAAAGACGGAGAGATTGAAGTGGTCATACTGTAACAAGGCAACGCAGGTGGAGTGGAAACCAGGGATGATAGATAAGGATAGATTCCCAGCTTCACGTCAAGAGGAATACACCAACAAGCACAGGCAGTAGAGTCAGTGCTTAAGAAAAAAGCGGGGTTAACCGTTCTACCTAATTTGCAATAATAAACCGTGATTTGGTTAAGGTCAGCAGGATAGTCATCCAGTCTGTGGGACTTGCTGGCATGTAAAGCTAATCGTAAAGCATCTACCGCAGAACTGCTTTTGAGCGCCAACTCAAATAGATATTTCTTTGCACCTTAGATATCGAAACCAGTCATTGATGGGCAGACTGTAGTGACGGGGATAAGGCAATCCGATGAGCCGGCCGATATCTCAGCCGGCCTGAAAGAAAAGAAGGCGAAATTTGTCAAGATTCTGTCTGTTTTGAATCTCATGGGTAGCAGTATGACCAGAGAGTCAGACAGGGTGATATATATCCATGGCGCTCAGAAATAGAAGCAGCCTACATCAAGGCATATATGGCGGAGATACCTACTTGTATCAACTTACTATTTCTCTTGCACGCATGAAGTGACCAACAATCGATGAGCAGGCTGAGAAAATTCTCGATGAACTGGATGTCATGCCGAGGAAATGAGAAAGATTTTGATCCCAAAAGAAAGCAGTACGCAAGTGTGCACAGAACTAATACAGCACCGGGAGTTTCCTCTTTTCCTGACCGAGGGTTTAGTTACCCCTCTGACTTAATGGTTGCCCTTAAGGCTGAAGAAACCAAATATATCTATTCCGCTGGGCATCCTGCTGGAGAGATGAACCAGAGCCCATTGGCTTGGCGGATCAGGGTTGGTCGTATTCTATGTGGTAGCCAAGTCAATCGCATACAGATCGACGAGATCAGAGACAGAGGAGATAAGGTCATCGCCATAGGCACTGAGGGAGACAAAGCCGTTTCCACCAGGACAGATAATGTACGCTACATTCCCGAAGTGAATGAGTAACTTTCTCCTATGTCGGCTGGCTCACTGTTGCACCTGCTTGTCTATCCCACAGCGACCCTCCATGGCCGTCATGCGGACAAAAGCGCAAACTTAGCTAATGGCGTGACAGTTGAATAAATTCCGCTTTGATTTCACTTCATTGAAATCCCATCCTTACATCGCCAGGTCGCGCTTTTCAAGAATACAAAGGAGGATGTAGACCGATGAAAGATACGGACATCTTGAAAGTTGTCAGAGAGGCCATAGGGACTTCGGAACTGATCAGGAGCGTATCTGCTGTTAAACAAGTACCTAACGGTGCCCAAAGATCTGCCACTGGTGGGGCCAAAGCCCTCCCGCTCTCAGAGGCTGTAATCGCCGAACTGGAGAAAAACGGCAATGTCGCCGAGGATTGGAAAAAGGTGAAAGCCGTTGACGGTTTCAATCCCAGTCGGGTGAGAAACTCCTTCTTTTATGGGGATATCGTTCTGGGGAGGTTTGACGGAAAAGTTAAAGTAGCAGAGGGGGCCGAACTTCCCACCGGGATATACAACAGCACCTTGACCGATTGCTGTGTTGCAAGCAACGTGCTGGTGTGTGATGTGAAACTGCTATCAAATTATGTGGTAAAAGAAGGGGCTGTCTTATTCAACAACGGCCTGGTCTGTACAGAAAGGGGAGCGACATTTGGAAATGGGGCGGAGCTGCCTATTGCCATAGAAACCGGGGGAAGAGAGGTGCGGATATATGGCGAGATAACCGTGGATGTCGCTGGAAAAATAGCAACTTCCAGAGCTGATAAGAAACTCCTCAGAGAATACAACGAAGCGGTGGACAGCTATGTCGACGCAGTGACATCTGAAAAAGGGCTGATTGAACGAGGGGCTGTTATCAAGAACACCAGAAAGGTTCTCAACACCTATGTTGGTTCTTATGCTCTCATAGATAACGCCACTGCGGTAGTTAACACCAGCATATTGAGCAACAAAGAGGAAAGAGCCGAAATCTCAGAGGGCGCCTATGTGAGTGACTCGGTTATCCAATGGGGAAGTGAGGTCACGTCGATGGCCATAGTTGACACTTCGGCGTTGACAGAGCACTCCCATGTGGAGAGGCACGGCAAGGTTACCCAGTCCATACTCGGCCCCAACACCGGTGTGGCTGAGGGTGAGGTAACGGCCTCGCTGCTGGGTCCATTCGTCGGTTTTCACCATCAGGCCTTGCTGATAGCCGCCTTGTGGCCCGAAGGGAAGGGGAATGTGGCCTACGGAGCAAATATAGGGAGCAATCACACCTCAAAGGCCCCTGACCAGGAACTTTGGCCGGGAGAGGGCGTGTTCTTTGGACTGGGAGTAAACATAAAATATCCTTCAGATTTTACCAGGGCCCCGTATTCGATCTTCGCTATGGGAGTCAATGCCTTGGCACAAAAATTGACCTTCCCATTCTCCCTGATCAACACCCCTGCTGCTGTCTACAAGGGCGTATCGCCGGCCTACAACGAAATCAGACCAGCCTGGCTGTTGACTGATAACATGTATACCTTGAGGCGAAACGAGGAAAAGTTCAAGAAACGGAATAAGGCCAAGAGGACAACCTTTGACTTTGATGTGTTCCGACCCCACATCGTGGATTTGATGATAGATGCAAGAAACAGACTCCTCGAAGTGACAGAAGTGAAAGACCTCTATACTGATAAAGACATTAGAGGGTTAGGCAAGAACTACATGCTGGAGGAGAGCAGGCTGAAGGCGATTGAGGCGTACACATTTTACATCAAATATTACGCACTTTTGGGATTGAAGAGAAAGGTGGAAGAACTTCTGGATTCTGGTTCAAAGGAGCAGATAGCTGATCTTATCTCCAGGCCGAGCAGCGACTTGAGGTGGGAGCACCAGAGGAGAATTCTGAAGACGGAGCTGAGGGGCAACGACGTGGCAGAGGGGCTAAGGCTGCTGGCCGAGATGCAGGAGAAGGTCGCCCGCGATGTGGAAAAGTCAAAGGAGAAAGACGATCGACGAGGCTGCAGAATAATCGACGATTATGAGGTGGTCCATCCATCAGCATCCAATGATGCGTTCGTTTTAGATACATGGAGGCAGACAAGAAAGATGCAGAACCAGATAGAAGAGCTATTAAGCAAACTGTGACTGAGATGTTGGTAATACGAACCATTGTTTTGCGACTGATCAGTTAAAGCACACTTTTCGTCTGCCCTGATTTAAGAGATCAACCTTGAATAGGCACAATTAGACAAGCTATCTGAAACCTATCCGGAAGGAGGAGAGACTATGGTAAAGGTTGGCATTGTGGGAGCAGGATTCATGGGGCAGATGCACGGAAGTGTCTATGCCCTTTTGCCGGAGACAGACTTAGTGGCGGTAACTGACCTCCAGGAAGAGACTGCACGAAAGGTGGCAGAACCACAGGGAGCGGCTGTTTATACCGATTTCTCTGAAATGGTGGCAAATGAAGAGCTGGATATGATCGACATCTGTCTGCCTACTTATCTGCACTGTGATTACACAATCAAGGCAGCTCGGGCCAGAAAGCATGTGCTCTGCGAGAAACCTATCGCCTTGAATTTGGAGGAGGCAGACAAGATGATCAGGGCTACCGAAGCCGCCCGGGTTAAGTTTATGGTCGCTCACTGTATCCGTTTCTGGCCCGAGTATATCTACTTGAAACAACTCACCCAGGAGGGAACTTTTGGGGAACTGAGGGCTCTCTCCTGTTCAAGGCTCAGTCCTCCAGTGACCTGGACCTGGGAGGACTGGATGTCCGATCCCCAGAAAAGCGGCAGCGCAGTGATGGATCTGCACATCCACGATGTGGATCTCATCCTCTATCTGATGGGCAAACCTTACTCTGTCTTTGCCGAAGGTATCAGAGACGCACACGCCTGGAACCATATCTTCACCGTCTACAACTACGAAGGGAAAAAGGCTGCTATGGCCGAAGGAGGTTGGAGAACCACCTCAGAATTCCCATTCAGTATGGCTTTCAGAGCATACTTCGAAAGGGGTGTAGTGGAGTTCAATTCAGCCAGGCAGCCCAGCCTCACTGTCTATCCAGAAGGGCAAAAGGCCTATTCCCCCCAGATTGAGAAACCCAAGGTCCAAGGAGGGAGAGAAACTGCTGGCAATATTGCGGAACTGGGCGGGTATTTCAACGAGATCCAATACTTCGTTGGCTGTATCCTCGAAGACACAGACCCCAGTGTCCTCACCCCCGAGGATGCTCGCACCAGTTTGGAGATAGTGTTAGCAGAGATAAAATCAGCAGAGACGGGAAGAGAAGTGAAGGTTTGAAGACTGAGGCTCTTATGACTCTCTGATCGATCACAGCAGAGGAGGTGTAGCCAGATGAAGAAAAGCATCAATCAGTGGTCGTTCCCCAGCGGTAGATTAGAAGACCATATGAAGTTGGCAAAGGATGCCGGCTTCGAGGCGATAGAGCCGGCAATAGCTGAAGAGGGAGAACTCACCCTTAACTCCACTCGCCACGAGGTCTCAAAAATAGCCCAAATGGCCAGTCGGATTGGGATAGAGATAAGCGGCCTGGCTACAGGTCTGTTCTGGGATCACTCCCTCACCAGCGATGATAAGAAAACCAGGGAAAAGGCAAAGCAGATAGTGGCGAAGATGCTGGAGGTAGCCACTTGGCTCGGAACCGATGCCATCCTGGTGGTACCAGGAACCGTGGGAGTCGATTTCATACCGGGCAGCGAAGTTGTCCCCTATGACGTAGCCTACGAACGCTCCATGGCAGCCCTGAAAGAACTAGCCCCAGAGGCGGAGAGACACCGTGTATGCATTGCTGTTGAAAATGTCTGGAACAAGTTCCTCTTGAGCCCCTTAGAAATGAGGGACTTCGTGGACAGGATTGGAAGCAACTATGTGGGAGTCTACCTCGATGTAGGAAATGTGATCCTCACTGGTTACCCGGAACAGTGGATCAGAATACTGGGGCAGAGAATAAAACGGGTTCATTTCAAGGACTTCAAGAGGTCAGTGGGCACCTTAGGTGGTTTTGTTGATCTTTTAGCAGGGGATGTTAACTGGCCAGAGGTTATGGCTGCGTTCAGGGAGATAGGCTACGATGGCTTCGTGGCCGCGGAGATGATACCTCCCTATGCCTGTTATCCTGAGGCTTCGATCTATAATACCTCCAAGGCCATGGACTACATCCTGGGGAGAGTATAGAGCGATGCTGAAGGTCGGAATCATAGGTGCTGGAAATATGGGGCGGGTGCACACCAGTGGATTTGAGCAGCTCTCTCAGACCCAAGTGGTGGCAGTAACCGATACAAACCCAGAGGCAGCAGAGAGACTGGCCCACCAGACAGGGGCAAAAGTGTATCCCGATGTGGCGGGATTGCTCTCAGATGCAGATATAGACATAGTGGCCGTCTGTACTCCCACTGTCCATCATTACGATGCTGTGGTTCAGACTGCCCGGGCCGGAAAACACATCTTCTGTGAGAAGCCCCTGGCTAGAACCTTAGAGGAAGGCAGGAAGATGTTATGTGCTGTCGAAAGCGCTGGGGTTAAGTTTATGGTTGGACATGTGTTAAGATTTTTCCCTGAATACAGAAGGACAAAGGAGCTGATTGACAGCGGAAGCGTCGGCAGACCGGGCATAGCTCGCCTGAGCCGAATGGGAGTGTTTCCTGCCGGCTGGTATGGTGACTTCCAGCAAAGCGGAGGACTGACCTTAGACTTGCTCATCCACGACTTCGACTTCCTCAACTGGTGCTTTGGAAAACCGCAAAGGGTGTACGCCCAAGGTCTCAACCAAAAAGAGAGGGCCGAACATGTCGACTACGCCCTGGTTTTGGTCAGATACAAAAATGGCGTAATTGCCCACGTAGAAGGAAGCTGGGCGATTCCAGAGGGATGGTACACTAAGTTCGAGATCGCTGGAGACGGCGGCCTGATCGATTTCGACAGCCGTAAAACAGCCCCTGTGACTCTACACACCAAACAGAGGGGAACCGTGCAGGAAAGCCCAGTAGAAGAGAGTCCCTATCTGTCAGAATTGCGACACTTTGTTGAGTGTGTCCTCCAGAACAGGGAACCGGAAATAACCGGCCAGGATGCCTTGGAGGCCTTGAAAGTATCGTTAGCCGCTGTAGAATCCATCCAGTGTGGAAAAGCCATAACACTATAAGCCAGGGGGGAAGTGCGTAGTGGACCAAACTGCTAAGAAAAATTTCACGCTTCACGCTTTAGCTCACTTCGTATTTGCTTGGACAGCCCAATAAAGACCACTTTCATAATCACTGGAGCAGACAATATGCTAAAGGTTGGAATATTAAGCTTCGCCCATATGCATGCCTACAGCTATGCAAGTTGTCTCCAACAGTTAGAGGGTGTTCAGATAGCCGGTATTGCTGACCAGGACGAACAACGGGGAGAAGAAGCCGCGCGGAGATTTGACACACGGTATTTCTCCGATCCCTCAACGCTGCTTAAGGAAGACATCCAAGCTGTGGTGGTTTGCTCAGAAAATGCTCACCATAAACAGATGGTAGTGGAGGCAGCAGAGGCAGGCAAGCACATACTCTGCGAGAAACCTATCGCCACAACCTTAGAGGATGGTCAGGCGATGGTTGCTGCTTGTCAGAAAAATGGGGTGAAGTTTCAGATGGCTTTTCCGTGCAGATTCCATCCAGCAGTGGCTAAGGCAAGGCAAATGCTGAAGCAAAAAGCAATAGGGCGGGTGTTGGCAATAAACTGTACTAACAGGGGCAGAATGCCTGGGGGGTGGTTTGTAGACAGGAAACTAGCTGGCGGTGGGGCTGTGATGGACCATACCGTCCATGTGGTGGACCTACTCAGATGGATGTTTAAAACAGAAGTTGCCCGGGTCTATGCTGAGATAGACACCAGATTCCATCCCTTGGAAGTTGATGACTGCGGCATCCTCTCGCTTACCCTCGAGAACGGAATATTTGCGACCTTAGACGCCAGTTGGTCCAGGCCTGTGAACTCTTTCCCTACCTGGGGAGATGTAACCATGGAATTCACCGGGACACAGGGAGTCCTGACCCTCGACACCTTCGCCCAAAATCTCAGCCTATACAGTGAGAAGCAAGGCAAGGTGCAATGGATCAACTGGGGCGGGAATATGGACCTTGGGTTAATTAAAGATTGGGTAGATGCTGTAGCGACAGAGAAAGCACCCTCTGTTTCTGGAGAAGACGGGCTGAAAGCACTTGAGGTAGCCCTGGCTGCATATGAGAGTGCGGCTGGGAAAAGGGTGGTTCAATTATGAGGGCTGGAGTGGCCAAGGTGGACATCACCCCCCCAGTAGGGGTGGAGTTAAGCGGATATGTGGCTCGCCAGCAGCCATCGGTTGGCATCCATGACCAATTGTATGCCCGTGCTCTGGTCTTCGACGATGATCGCGGAAGGGCAGCCATAGTAGCCTGCGACCTGATAGGTCTGACAAGAACATCAGTGGAGGCAATCCGAAGATTGGTCTCTCAGAACACTGAGGTGCCTGGAGAAAATGTGATGGTCTGCTGCACCCATACCCACTCGGGACCGGCCACCTTGCGTCTACGCAACTGTGGTGAAATAGACAAAACCTGGGTCTCTCTCCTATATGGCCGGGTGGCTGAGGCAGTTATGAGGGCCGAGAAAAACCTAAAAGAGGTTAGGACAGGCTTTGCTCAGGGCACAGTTGCGGTGGGTATAAATCGAAGGGTAATTTCTATGCAAAACAAAAAGGGGGTCGTAGACTCTTCTCTTGGAATATTAAAGATTGAAGACCTCAACGAAAATATCGTGGCTGCCCTGCTCAACTACCCATGTCATGCTGTAGTGCTTTCGCCCGAAAATCGCTTGGTATCAGCAGACTTCCCGGGCGCGGCCGTTAGGTTCGTAGAGCGCAACTTACCCGCTAATCCAGCCATTATTTATACTAATGGAGCATGCGGAGATATCAATCCGTATTTCAGTGGCAACAGCTTTGCAGAGGTCGAAAGAATAGGCACTATCGTGGGGGCAGAGGCAGTGAAAATAATATCATCCACCGAAACCACTCATAACTCAGATCTCGCAGCGGCAAGCAGGACTGTTGAGCTTCCCCTCCAAGAGATGACCAGGGAACAAATAGAGGCCCAACTTCAACATCACAGTCGGCACTACTACTCAGAAGAAGCCGAGTGGCCTTGCGTAAAACACAGGATATATGAGGCAATGAAACAGTGGGCCCAGGAGACGATAACTTTATTGGAGGCTGGGGAGTTGCCCAATTCTGTACCGACAGAGGTCCAGGTGATTCGTATCGGTGAGGTATACATAGTTGGTATCCCGGGAGAGGCATTCTGCCAGATTGGCCTGGCGATTAAGGAGCGTTCGCCAGGTAAGACAATCGTCATCGGCTATGCCAACGATGTCGTGGGCTATATTCCCACTGAAGAGGCATTTAAAGAGGGGGGATATGAAGTTCAGGAGGCCTACAAGTATTACAGCAATCTTATGCTTGCCCCCGAATCAGCTCCGATACTGATAGAAACGGCTACCAACCTGATGGGCTTCCTGAAGACCAGATAGGCGGGAAGAACTATAGTCTCGTCCATGCTGCAGTGTTCTTTAACGATACCACTGGAAGCCCACTGCGATTTGTCATATGTTTGTCGACGAAGCCAGGATTTATGTGAAGGCAGGAGACGGCGGCAATGGGTGCGTCAGTTTCCGAAGGGAGAAGTTTGTACCTCGGGGAGGTCCTGACGGTGGGGATGGAGGCGACGGCGGAAATGTAATCTTCCGTGTAGACAGCAATCTGCGAACATTGCTTGATTTTCATTACCAGAAGCATTTCCGAGCCGAACGAGGTGGGCACGGCAAGGGAAAACAGATGACCGGCAAGAGGGGAAAGGACCTCATAATCCGTGTACCTCCTGGTACGGTGATCAAAGATGCTGAAACGGGCAGTGTGCTGGCTGATTTGACCGAAGATGAACAATCCCAGATCATCGCGTCTGGGGGGAAGGGAGGGCGTGGAAATGCCCGCTTTGCCACTTCTGTTAGGCAGACCCCGCGCTGGGCTGAAAAGGGCACCAAGGGGGAAGAGAAGGTTCTCTACTTGGAGCTTAAACTGATAGCCGATGTGGGACTGGTGGGATTTCCCAACGTGGGAAAGTCCACTCTGCTGTCTAAACTCTCTGCCGCTCATCCCAAGATTGCTGACTACCCTTTTACCACGCTGGAGCCAACCTTGGGGATCGTGCCTGTTGGCAAGTTCGGGTCATTTGTGATGGCCGATATCCCAGGTCTGATTGAAGGCGCTCACCAGGGACGGGGATTGGGATTCCGCTTTCTCCGCCACATTGAGAGAACAAGGGTCCTGCTTTTCTTGATCGATTCTACCGGTGGGCAGGCGGAGGAGAACCTCCAGTCGCTGCAGAAGGAATTGGCACTGTTCAACAGAAACCTTCTACAAAAGCCCTACCTCGTTGCTTTAACCAAGATTGATCTCCTTCCCCAGGGCAGTATCCTTCCTGCTGTGGATAACGATCAAGAAGTGAAGCCGCTGGCAATCTCCTCGGTTACTGGTGAAGGGCTGGAAG
>Ga0164318_10003676_pt1 | contig 14601 bp, 8 predicted proteins | sample GuaBasSedimGuay9_FD_113734 | JGI IMG/M metagenome (GOLD analysis project Ga0164318, IMG submission 113734) | Subseafloor sediment microbial communities from Guaymas Basin, Gulf of California, Mexico - Guay9, Core 4571-4, 0-3 cm | ecosystem: Environmental > Aquatic > Marine > Hydrothermal vents >...
CCGGCAAGCCATAACTAATCACTGTTTTCTTGCCGGAAGAAGCGGAACGCATCACAATTTTCTTCTCTTTACGGTAGGGCGCAAAATCTACAACTGCCTCTGCGCCACAGTGCGGACAGGTGACTTTCAATTTCTTCTCTGCATCTACTTCTTCGTAGTGTGAGTATGTTTTTTTGCACTTCCAACAACGTAAAGTCAGTTTTTTGTAAATCATCACCTTTGCCATTTTTTCTCCTCTTTAATTTAAACACGAAGGGCACAAGGGGTCTCAAAGTTTTTCTTCGTGCTTCTTTGTTGTGTTTAACCAGTTTACCCAATTGTAAAAACCGCGCTGACAATCCCTGCGAAAAAGAATAAGCTGGAAGCGAGGGCTAATCGGCGTTTATATTGCGCTGATTTCGAGAAATAATCTTCAACCCCCATCCCCTCTGTATCCACTTGCTCGGGGTCTTGAATAAAAACATCGGGATTCACCGCGTATTTTTTCGGTGTGAGGGCGACTAGCAAAATTAACGCGATGAACCATAAGAAAAAGGTCAAGCGCACGGTGGTGGTATTCCCTAAAGCAGTATCACCAGAAATCAGCTTTAACACAGTCGCATAAACGCCGGGGATTGCCAACTCCAGTGTCAAAAGATGCGCGCTTAATGAATCCACGCGCTCGCTTTGATTGGCAATATCCTCGTAAAATTTCTTTTGCAACAGTTTTTCGTTTTCGTCTAGGGGACGGGTGGAGATAATCTTTTCTTCACTCATCGTTTATTCCTTTATATTTCTGGGTCATTTATACTTTGCGTGATAAATCGTATATATAGGAGAGTTTTACAGGGGATCACCCGAAAATACCTCTATATCTCATCTTCGCCACGCGAATCCTTAAAGAGCTAAATTCCTCTAAACTTCGCTGAAATTCTGGAAACAAACTTTAATCCAACAATACTTCGTACTCTATTTCTTCATCATATTGCCGATACTCAGCATCGAGTGTGTATAGTTGATCCCACACTAGTTGGCGCAGTTCTACTGCAGGTTGAACACAATAAATTTCAAATTCTTCAGAGCTTAGTTCTACGTGGGGAAATTGCAATTTCATTAGCCCGCTAGCAAGCATTTGCACTGCATCTTCGTTGCGTTTATATCGTTTGTTCCCCTTTAATGTGAGGTGATGATTGGTGTATTGATTAATACTTACATCATCGCGAAGGGCAAGTAGTGAATCTCCAAAGAAGTCAGCTTTCAACCCCACTCCCTGTGCAAACGAATCTCCACTTAGTTTACGCACTTTCCAGCCGGGTAAAATACCGCGCAAACGATCTAGAAAAGCAGTTTCTTGAAGGAAAGAAGGTAATTCTTTTACCAATGGCGAAAGCACTGGACGTTGCTCATTGTCAAGAAGGATATTTGCGAGCATGATTAAGCTCGCGGGACTAGATGTTTCGTACAATCCACCACGCGTCAATCTCCCGTTCGCGAGAAATCCTTTTAAGCCACCGACAATTTCCTGGGGTTTTTCAAATTTAAGCGTCTGAACCTCATCTAACACTACTACAGAAAAACGTGCAAGTAGTCCCCATTGTCCATTAGCGTTGTTAACAAACAAAACAGCAGGAGAAATGTTGCCGCCACTAATCAACCGAACACGTGGATTAATGTTTTCGTACAGGTAGCTTTTTCCTGTGCCTTTTGGCGCAAGTTCTAATAGATGGAGATTTTTCTCCACTAAAGGCAGTAGGCGACAAAGCAAGTAAGTCTTTTCCCGCTCATCGAATGCCCACGGATTGTATCCCATTGATGTGAGAAGCAGAGACCGCCACTCATCTAACGAAAACATTGCACGTTTTTTCTTGAAAATACTCAAGTCAACAGAAGCTTGCATGGGTTTAAATGAAGTTAAGGCAATGCCTTCCTCTGTGTCCACCAACTCCACTACTCCCCACATTCCCTGTTTGAGCAAGTCGGGATAGGTTTCAACAATACCATCGTTAATTTGAACTTCATTCAACCCTAATAATTTTAGTTGAGCCACTCGTTCCTTCGTACGCTTAGTCAAAGTGATTTCTACCTCAACAGGTGTTAGTATTTTCACCACAGCACCATTAAGAAGCCGGTTTTTTATCACTTTGGTTTCATCGGGGAGTGGCAAAAAACGGTCTGCCCAAGACTGGAGCTTGCTTAGCTCATCCGATGTCACTGTTCCGTCCCCAGGAACAAGGTTGTCTAGGAGCCATTCGGCTACATAAGCAGGAAGATTGCGCCTACTTAACTGACTACTAGGAAGGCGACGCTTATCTATAGACAAAGTTCCAAAAATTCGTTTTACCTTTTTATCAAGCGATTCGGATGTCAGAGGCATGTTCATATCAAATCCTTTAGAATATCATCACGTCGTTCGTAAAGACTCTTCACTTCAATATCCGGAATAACTTTGCGAGTAAAAGTTTTTCCATTCGGTTGACGAAACAGAAGCGTTGCCGAAAGTCCCTCTAAATCTCTTTTTGTTGGCCAAGGTAAGATTGAAATTTCCCACTTTGTCACAGCCAAGGAGTTTACTATCCGTATAGGTTGTCCTTTCAGTGCATCCATATCATAAGAAAGTGATATTCCTAAACATTCTAGCTTTCGATGATCATTATTTACAATAGTAATGATCAATTCTCCACTCATCTCCGCTTCACCTGTACCAGTGAGACTAATATCTAAATCCGGTGAAGTAGCATCACGAACAAATAAAAACCAGGGAACTATTATTTCTTCTGGGAATATCCCTCCATGAGGGTAGGGTTCATAGCCTTTTTTTGTTGCTCGAAAACTTTCTTCACCCCAGGTCAGGCGCGCATCGTATTCGATTTCAAATCGTTCCCCAGAAATATCTACCCAGCCCGTTTTCTCATTTACCACAAATCCGTTTTTGCCAAAATCTGTCTCAAATTGCCCCCAAGCGGCACGTCCATGAATTTCTGCTTGCTCAGGTATGGATATTTGTCGCGGTGATTTTGGATTTAATAATCGTCCATGATCACTGGTGATAATAATTTGAAGGGGGATGTGGTCCGGTAATGTCTCCACCGCTTCTTGAATTGCCAACAATATCAAATTCAATTCTACATGTATCTTCCGTTCACGTTTGTCACTACGCTCGAAATGATAGGCTCTATCTGGTTGCTCAACTCGCCAAAAAACAATACTTCCTGGGGGGATATTTCTTAGCTCCTCTTGGGGAGAGGCTTTGTCGGGCAAAATAATACCCAAAGGCTTAGACTGAGGCACTAAACGAGATGAGACCCCATACAGCAATGCTTCTTTAGCAAATTGAGTTACAGTTGGAATGGACGTGAAACAATAGTCTTTCTGTTGAAGTGTCAAGCGTCCAATTTCGGATGATACAGATTGTACGAAGTCTTCCGCGTCCCAAGCGGGAAGTCCATCAAGAATCACGCATAAAACCAAAGAATTTTCTACGATTTTCGGTAGTTGAGCAGATCGTTGAAAAACAAGCCACTTTTCATCTACGTCTAGTAACCACTTTGGGTATTGTTGCAGTACCCAATGGGCAAAAGATTGAGCATGTTTTATCGCCACAACTTGTGCATTTTTATCACCAAAACAGGATTGCCAACGGCGGTACGGCAAGTACCCAGACAGGAACCATTCTAAAACATCAACTTCTGTATCAGGTAAATGCGCTGGCTCTGGGGGTGGTACACGTTTATCCAAACTAGAAAGGTCCTTCGTTTTGACATACGGTTGGATATCTTGTAACCGAGCACGGTTAAGGTATTGTGAATTGTCTTTGTAAAACTCTATGGTTAGAGATGCCAATTTTTGGCGCATAGCAAGAGGGAGAGGCGTTTTTAGCATTTCCGAAAAAAAAGAACCTTGTTGTTTGATAATGCGCTTCATCCACTTGCCTTTAATTTCTTCGATCTGGGCACGTGGAATTGCAACAGGGAATTCGCCAAGATTAGGGATGGTCGGTTCTTCCGCACCTACCCACCGGTGCAATACTGTTTTTGCCTCATCGGAGTTAACGACTCGGTATAAATCTGCTTCAGAAGATTCGCCTGCCCGATGGGTTAACATGGATGATTGAGACCTCAAGATAACCATTTCCGCATCCGAAGGTTTATGCTCTATATTCCAAAGAAGCCATCGCGCCGCGTGTTGTAATGATGGCGAATCGCTCCATAAAGCATAATCATCAGGATAGCAATGGGTAAGTATCTTCGCTGGCGTAAATCCTTTGATAGGAAGCGTCTCTATGTCGATTTTCTCCGCAATCTCCTGCGCTTGCTCTGTGGTCAACAATGAAAAGACGTGTTGCAAAGATGCCCGAAACGATGTTAGATATTGTGCAGATTGACCGTGCAATGCGTAGAATGCTTCCGCCCAAGAACAAAGTCGTTTACCACGAATCAATATAGATTGCTCCGATGTGGCAAACTGTAGAAAAGCCACTTCATTTTCTACCGCTTGTACATTTGGCGGAACAGGTAAATCCCCTTCACGGTCAAGTAGAATTTCTCTGCTCATTTCGCCTCATCCAGTAATGTTTGTAAATGTTGCAAACATTTTTGCCGTGCGTCCAAGTCAAGCTCCAGGAATAAAACCTCAATTTGAGTAAAGGCATCGTCTCTCAATTTTTCACGCAAAACTCCTTTTAGTTGTTTTGTTTTTTCCAAACCTGCCTTATCCAAAAAGGCATGCGGAGTTTCCAGTTCACGGAGTAGAGTATTGAGTTTTTCACCTTTCTCCAGACGCTTTTTTAAGCGATTAAGCCATTCTAGTGCTTCATGCTGTTTCTGACGTTGCATTTGGTCAATTTTTCTTGCTTCTTCACTTAAGAGATTTTCTTGCACGGGACTAAGCATTGACGAGAATTGACGCTTAATATCAATGAGCTTCTCGCGAATAACAGCCAAATTGTTAGGGGTGTTTTGCGATAGAGAGCTTAATGATCGTAATTGTTTGAAAAATGCTTCCAATTTTTCAACATTATCTTGCGATGCTTTCAAGGAGTCATATAGAGGCGTTCTTTCTACTTGCTTCAGATTTGAAATAATTGAATCTCTTTGCTGGCGCAACGCCGAAAGGTTTGTTGCTTCCTTGATTGCCTCCGATAGCGCGCTTGCTAGAGATTCATATTGTTGAATCCGAAACTCAATTTGCCGAGCTTTCACATCGCGATTTTTGGCAGTTTTAGAGGATAACTTTCGCAGGCTTTGCAGTCTTTTTCGGTATCCATATAACACTGCCAATTCAGCTGAGGGTGTCATGCTATTGATTTCAGCGATTATAGCTTTCTCATTCTCTTGCTGTTTAAGTTCATCGCGCCGTTTGTCCAGTTGAACGAGCGCATCTTCAATCCGTTGAGATAAATTGGGATATTTCTTGAGAGCGCGTCGTGCTTGTTTAAGTTTGCTCGCTTGAGATTTATAATCATTGAGTTCCTTCAATTGGGTATATTGAGAACAAAACACATCTAATTCTCGCTTGATTTTAGTCTCCCAACGCCGACGCAACGCACTTGGCGCAGATTGTTCAGGAGTAACAAGGGTAGGGACGGATAACCCATCAAGATTGCCTCGCAAACGCACCAGTGTGTCAAAATCTGCGGCTCTAACTTGGGCAAGCCACTCACTGGTTTGTTCATCGTATTTTTGAGCTTTGTGTAAAGCGGTATCAAGACGAGGACGTAATTTTTTTATTTCATCCCGTTGAGTCACAGGCAAAGCCGGGTTTTCAATAGCCGTTTCCAGGCGAGCCAGTGCATCAGATGCCTGTCCGACCCCAAAAGGAGGTGATCCCTGTTTAATATGCTCCAGAATATCAATTGCTTCAGCGAACAGTTTATCTTTTTCTATACGGCTGATTGCAAGAGGAGATGCCAAACATATTCGGTTAAGAAAATCGTGAGGGTTCTTGCTTTCATCAAACAGGTTTTTAATATCACTTAATGATGCAACTTTGCCTGCAAGAGAGAAGCGAATTTCATGGCGACTATGACCAATCCAGGCGGAAAAAAGCAGAGTCAGGGTATTGTAATCATGTCCATAAGCAGGATTTAACAGCGAAATCAAAACATCTTTTACACGCACCTCCTTACAGCTAGGGAAGAAAGTATCTTCAAGCAGGTTCCACGCTTCTCGTGGAGAACGTGAGGTAGGAGGTTGGATTAGATAAGTGTCAACTGTTAGCAAGCCCCACTTCTGTGGTAAGTACGAAACTGAAAGTTTGTACTGAATATCTTTGTTGCCAAGCGTGGACAAACTCCCATTAATTTCATCCCGAAACAATCCTCGAGAAACTTTTTGAACAGCTGTACGAAGTCTGTTCTGCCCTTTACCCTCGACACGGTATTTGGCATAAAACTCTAAACGGAACTCATAAGCTTGCCGGTAAGATTCGGTAACAACAGATTTTAGGGAAAGGTCTTTAAGTGTTTGTACAGATGCCCTATATACATCAGGTAATATGTATTCGTCTATGCTCCGTTGCCTTCGCACATATAAATTGCCATCCCATAGAGAAGCGAGCTCTTTTCTAAATCTTTCTTCTGCCAAGTTCTTTTCATATTCATAAGCCAATGTGCCGATTTTCTCACGATCACTCTGGTTTAAGTTTTCCAATGCAACAAGCCGCCTACTTACTTCTATCAATCCTGGTGTAACCCGCTTAGGCAAGACAATCACAACGGGTATCGGCTTATCAGACATTTCCCCTAGAACGGAAGTTAACACCATTTGAGCCGATTGTCTCAAAGTAATCTTTTCATCCTCGCTTTGAGCGATTAACCAAATTACCCAGCCACGTGGGTTATCTTCAATTTTGTCTATACCAGCGCGGTAAGGCAAAATGAGTTCCTTGAGGTGCTTTGTTTTAAACTGCTCTTCTGTAAACACAATCTGACGCGGAGACCAATCATCAACATGCCCAAAATTCTGGGAGATTTCAAATGTTGGTATAGCCGCATTAAGTTTTTTGACTGCATCACCTAATAATGTGTTATCTACTATTTGCTGGATAATTTCTTCTGTTTCTTGGGAACGCATGCCAACAGGAGGCAAAGAAGAAACTTTATTCCAATGATCGTAATAAACGACGCGGTTATCACCCATCTCGCGCAATAGTTCCTTTATTTCGTCAGTCTTCAGACCATTCAGATGATGAAGTAGTTCCAATTGAGCTGATTTACGCATTTTTTTCTGGTTAATCTCTTCAACGGCTTGCTGAAGTAGGAGGGCTTTTAAAACCTTTATGTGGTTATCTGAGAGTGCAATCGGAGACATTTCAATTGCATTCGTATATGCCGCATACCATTTTTCTGAAATCTGTTTCCCAAAAAAGTCTACTAGAGCCGTAGCAAACACAAAATTAGGTGTACCATCCTTTCGTTCGGCAGGACTGTTTCGGTAACTTTCCCACATTTTCCGAACAAACTGCAATGCTGTCCGTGGATTTTCACTCGCACCCGCCTCAAAAGCATGACTTGCAAGAACGGCGGTTGTCATCGGATGAAGCGGAAAGCACCCTCTGACCACTGTCTCTGTTGCAGTATTTGGTTGCCAGCGAAGCATTCTGTCATAACGACTATAAAAATACTCATACAAGGTCTCACGTCCTTGTGAAAGAAGTCCTTTAACCTTTTGTTGTTGTGTCCAACTTTTCCAGGCACTTTCATCCTGTTTCAGGTAAGAAGCTAAAACACTTTCCATTAGCGAAAACAGGCGAGCGCGTTTATCTTTTGGGAGACGCTCTAATTCTTTTTTAACATCTTCAAGATGTTGTCCACGCGTATATGTTTCGGCAACGGTATCAATATCAATTTGGGTAAATGCAAGAAATGCACTTTTTCCGGGGCGGTCGCTGATGCCGTTAAGCAGTTCTTGTAGCTTGCCTGCTGTACGTGCATCTACATATTTTCTTAAAAAAAGGCTAAATTCATCAAATAGGATCAACAAGCCACCCAGTTGATTTGGGATACACACTTCATCTACCGCCCAGAGAATCAGGTCTTTAAGATTGATTTCTCGTCCGAAATCGGGGTAGAACCCTGTTACTTGTTTGAATGTTTCACGTACGAGATCGTAAGCACCGGGTTTTCGTAGTTGAGAAATCAACAACGATACGTCCATGTTATGGGCAGAGAGAAAAGTATCAGCCTTTTGGAGGGCTTCGCCTTCGAGTTTATTTAGCTGTTTCTCAGCAGGCGTATACCAGAATGGTAATTCTATTCCGCTTGTAGAAGGATGCTCGTTTAGAGACTGTTCCAATCCCCGTAAAAACGCGTCTTGCAAATCATCACAATAATCACCTCGTAACCGCACCACCAAAAACGCATCGCGTTTCTTCTTGAAGTCACGGATGTTCTCAAGGCGAGGTTTGTTGTCATTTAATGACTGAGCCAACCGCTTCATAACGGTTTTGACTTCAGGCGAGTCAGCAGGATGAGCAAAAAAGTTAGCTAAAACAAGTGCCAAATGGCTTTTTCCACGTCCGTAATTGGCAGTTAATACGATGCGATTAAATTCTGAACCTGCCCGCTCAATCAGAAAAGCTTGTCTTACCAACGCTTCCAGCACATCAACAGAAGCATAGTCCCGCTGAGCCGCGCTTGTTCTTGGTGTGTGCGCCGTGAAAATATAATTTTGCAACAAATCTAAATTGAGCTTTTGGTTCTCGTAATCGCTCAACTGAACATCGGAACGAAAGGCTCCGTGTTCGTCCATTGTGACAAGGTCTTTGATTAGCATTCTTCCCTCCCGAAATAATAGAAATACCGCTTACGATGGGATGTTCCCTTTTGCAATTCGTTCCTCATAACGCCGAAACAAATTGTACTTAAATAACTCAGAGGCATTTTCAGGTATTGTTAAAACTAGCTTGGTGCGCGGATACGGAACTCCGCCTAGAACACCATGCCAAAAATGCTCTCGCTCGTCTACTTCTAACCCAAGCAACAACAAATCTAAAGTATGTACCAATAGACAGTCTCTATGGTGAACTTCTTCTGCCAATTGGCGCAATAGATGCAAGAGCCGCTGATGTCCATCAGGGCGAGTTAGTCCGGAAAACTTTGCATTTGGAGGTAATTGCTTCAAATAGGCTTCCCGCGCATCTAGTGGCTGAATATCTAACTGTGTTGCAGTCTTTATTTCCTCGCCCAGATATTCCTGAGGCATGAACCAAACACCTATTCCGGCACGCACGTCGGGTTCGCGAAGTTGCTGTATGAGTGATTTAATATCCATCACACCTCTTTTGCGTTAAAACGCGTATAATTTCTTTAAGGCAAACTCCAAATTAGGTTGGAGCAGAACGATTTGGTAGGGTTGGGAGATGCGATGCAGTTCAATCATTCCTTCTCGCTGAAGTTCTAACAGGAGCTTTGCTAGACGTTCTTCGCCAAGCAAAAAGATGGATGCAAAATCACCACGAGTAATGTCAATCATGTTGATTGTTAACCGTTCCCCGTAGTGGGCTTTCCAGTAATCCATTAGCGCGTAGCCTAACGTCCAAATCGGAGGTGATGGTGCCATCATAACGCGGTAGTTTTGTTTTCCTATTTCCTCCAGCACCCGTAAACGATTCAGACCATCCGTTTTGAGGTATGTACCGGTAAAAATTGTGATGGTGCTCCGCAAGGAACGAAAAGACGGGGCTTTTCCAGTCGCTGATTGGAGAAACTCTGCCAAATCGTCTATCAGGTCTTTGGCGTTGAAGGTGTTGCCCGAGAGAAAATAGGTCGTGACCAGATGGTGCCAAAAAGGGGTAGGTCCATGCGGGGCGGAGAGGTTGTAGTGCAATAGCCATTGTGTACCGGCAGTTTCTAGGGTTGAATCGTGCTGCACTACGAAATTTCCAAGTGATGTCAAATGTCTTTTCTTATCCAACAAACCTGCTCGATAAGCATATCGCGGCATCGCTTCTTGTTGAACTGTTCCAAGGTCAGTTTTCTGCGCTAAGGTAGACTGAGAGAATCCAGAATTCTCATAGGACACCTTTAACACTTGTGCAATTAACGTCCTTGATAGGGAAAATGTGCGGTGAAAAGTTAAACTCATATTATCCTCATAAATAACAAATTAGGCAACCGTCCGAGGGTTCATCTTCTAAAAAGACATCAGCTAAAGAACGGTTGGGTTTAAATTTGTCAGTTTGTCCTTGCCTTTTTTGGTATTCTTCTTTAATTTGTAATTGACGCTCTGGATTTCGAAGCTCTTTCAAGCTCTCTTGCAATGACCATGTGTATCGATTTCCAGTAACTGTATCTTCTTTTTCAAAACTTTCCGCTTTATTGAAAAGCTCTTCATGATTATTCAGTAACCCAACCCACTCTATGCGTTGCTGAAAAAAGCAAAAATAGCAACCCGAACGAGAACGCCATTCATAATACTTTGGTAGTCCTAATCCGCTATCTTCAAGAATACGGATAACATCTTCTTTCATTATTCCATCTTCAACAAAAGGGTAGTGCGGAATAATGTTACGTTTAGCTGAAATGTACCCCTTTCGATGTGGTTCATCCGCTCTTATTCCAATGTAGTTATGGCAAATATCATCACCGATTGCCTCTTCGAATGGTTTGATTTTTAAATTTTCCGTACACCACCTTACTTGCGATGAAGGTAAGTAGCCTCCCTTCATCAATAACAGTTCTTCAAATGTTTGTCTTGGGCGTAATCTTTTTATCTCTTTTCCGAGATATACCTCTAATTGATCTAAATAATCGTAGGTCTCCAGTAATTCTTCCCCCGTATCGCAGAAGATATATTCTACATCAGGGATTCTGTCACGCAAATAAATCGCCAAAGCACTGCTATCTTTTCCTCCAGAGAGAGAAACGACATGTCTAATCTTTTCAGAAGTTTGTTTATTCATTGGATCTCCACTTTTCTATGACGATACTAGGCTGGTTTCTAGCTCTTTTAGTAGCAAGCGCAACGCAAAGATGGTAGCTTCTGGGAAGGTGGCATAATGTTCTAATAAAGGATTCCGCAATTGGCTGGCAATCTCTTGACTAAATGCCTGTATTTCGGCATTGGGGAGGATTTCTGAAGAATGGGTTGTTCTTTCTGCGTTAAACAGTTTGCCAAAATACTCAGATTGGGAGAAAAACCTATCTACATCGGCATCTGTCCACCTCCGCAATGGGCGGTTGGCAATATAAGCCAGCACACTTTCTAAAGCTAAATCGGGGTTGGTGGCATCAGCGGCGCGCTTAAGCAGGGGAAATAATTTAGGTTGTGTCACACGACCGCTCATTTCTTTTGCTTCGTCCAAAAATTGCATCCAACCATCACTCGAGGCTTGAAACTCGCAACTTTTCAAGAAATGATTCCGCACCCGTATGCGTAACTTTGGGGTGACGTTTGCCAGAATCTCCAAAGCAAGATTGAGGTGTATAAAAAATTCTTCAATATGTTTCGAGCTGGGAGCATTCTCCATAAATGGGGCAATGCCTACAGCTTCAGGCAACTCGAGAAAGAGTAATTGTTCAGGGGAATGAGCATTCCGGATTGCTTTACGCAATGCTATTGCATGGTCGGGAAGGCGGTTGGTGCGCCAGGCGTGATCGGGTAAGGAGTTCAGTTGCACTACAAGTTTGCGTACAATTGGCAAAGTTGCCGGTTTTACTTGTAAACCGCGCCCAAAACGGTCTAAAATCGCTTTTCTTTCCGGTGTCACTTGATATCCAGCGACAGAGAAGAGTTCGGGACGGCGGAGTAAAATTTCCCAATCGGGGACATCAATTTCTACGAGAAGTGTGCCCTCTCGGTAGAAGGTAATTTCATCCCGATGTACTGCTACAAAGGCGCATAACAATACAGGGATAACTCCATGCGTCAAGCCTAGTGGAGGAGATAGCAATTTCTGGTACAAATCATTTAAGGGACGAGGTTCAGGTGGTGCTTGAAAAACAAACTCAAATAGGGCGCGCCAAGTTGGGGTCAAGTGAAGAGGGTCATCTGCTAATGGAGGGATGATGCCCCAGACTTCGTCACTGTCTTTACTATGAATACCGCCCGCGAACAGAACACTTTCATACATGCTACGCTCCGGCGGGTAGCCCTCAATGCCCAAACGAGGGATTTCCGCTTGTGTCCAGATCGCTTCGATCAACTTGCGCCGTGCAGCCGAACCTTGCGAGGTTAACGCATGCCGATTGAGCAATTCATTCCAGATACGCGGCGTATCGGGGTAGAGTTGGTCAGACATCCAAGATAAAAAGGCGGATAAACTGCCTCCGTTGGCAATTTCTCGGATGTCTTCTCCTTGATAAAACCATTTCACCTGTTCGGCTTGCGAAAGACGGTGGAAGCTCAAGGTGCGTTCAATTTGCTCTCGAATCAAATTCTCGATATTGCTCAAACGAGCGCGCCATTCGCGCCGTGCCACAGGGTCACCCGCCAGTGCCGGGGTATTTTCGCGCACCCAATGCAAAGAGCGAAGTTCAAGTAGTAGCTGGTTAAGACGAATGACTTGCAGAGGGATACCTACCAAGATTCGATTATGTGATCTAGGAATTCCTTCTTGCGCCCAAGAAATAAATTCAGCAATTTCAGTGTGATTTAAAGGTAAACATAAAATAATCTGTCCGCCTGTTTCAGGGAAGATATTTAGATCCATTTTTTCGTAGGTTACAAAATCTACATATTGGAGTTGGAACAAGCGCAAGGTTCCAGTTTGGTAGCTGTGTCGGTGGGCAATTAGCGGGCGAGATGGCAGATATTTTTGCAAAGCTTGAGCAGGGCTAAAATTTTTGCCTAGAAACTGGCGACCAGCATTTAAGCGCACTTCAATATCGACATCACTCCCCTGCCAGATAGCGTAACTTTGGTTGAATTTCCGGTAGATGACTAACGAGCGTTTTTGTAGTGACAATAAGGTTTTAGGTAATGCCCCGCTGTGTCCGTTGACTGCGGTTTTTAAAAGTTCTGGCGTTGCCTTAAATGAGGTAAATGATCCCATCCAATTTAATAGCGCAATACTTTTGATAACGTCCTGTTCATACTGAGACAAATCGGGTGAGCTATCCAAACGCTCAATAGCCTCTACCAATACATGATTTTTTCCTGAGGACGCAAGATGCCACTGAAAATTAAGTTGCAAATAGTCAAAAATATCCGCTAGGCGCAAGAATTCTCCCACTTTGTGGTTGTGAAGAAAATCTTGAAACCCAGCGGGCTCTCCTGAAATCAGGTAAGCGAAAATGGAGCGTTCATTTTGGGCAAGGCGGCGGAATATATAAGGCAAAGCAACAAATGCAGTTGGGTGCAGAGGGTAGACCTGCTCTGTTAGGGTCTGAATATCTTTCGTTTTGATCGCAGGCGGAAACCAACCACTTGTCAAAGATTTTTGAAATTCATCCTTGATTAGGGAGCGAAGCGAATCGTCTGTCGGAGAATTCGTAAAGGCTTGTGCCATAAGCCGCATCTGTTGGTGAGGTGATTCCTGAAATGCTATATCCTCAAATCGACCCTGTACTTTTGCCCATTCGTGTTGAGTTAGAGAATCTAACCCTTCTGCATAGCGTTCGAAAGCCTGATGTAAAATACCGATAAAAACCACGGGGCACTCATCGCTACGATTGGCATATTCAGCTAACTCTTGTAGGAGGTGTACATCACTTTCTTCTGGGTGCAATGCCAGAAATTCCAAACTCTTTCCCAGCTCATCAAAGATAAGTAAAACTCCAAGATGTTCAGTGTGAGCCAGATAATCCCTAAAAGTATCCAGCCAATCGAAAAACTGATGAGCGTTTTTTGTTGGAGTAATTGCATCCAATCTTTGAAGTAGTTCAGTATTTTCCTTTATGGAAGAAAAACTCTCAATCGCTTGGCGAAAGCTATCTGTCAAAGTTGTTAGAAAGTCTGCCCTATATCCGCTGATAGGAATGGGAATCAATCCATGTTTATCGGATGGAAAAAACGCTTTGGTGGCTTCCTCTGCCAACACAGGATCAATCTCCCGCAGTTGTTTGATTGTTTGGGCGTGGCCTGACATATCCGTACAGGCTAGATGTGATAAATACAACCCAAAAGACGATTTTCCTGACCCGTATGGACCGGTCAATGTCCACGCCCTGTTTGAGGATAGAGATTGAAATCCGCTAATAATTCTCCCTAACGAAGCCAAACTTTGCCCGCTTAGGATGTAACTATCAACCATACCATCGCGCGTAATATCCTGAACAATATTAACAGAACGTAAAGTCCCTGCCCGCAACTGGACCCAGTCAGACAACGGTTTAGCACTCGAATTACCCATAGTAAGCCTCCAATAATTTGAGGCTGACTGTCTCAACATCTTGAGCGGAGATGTCTAAATAGATTTGGCGTATTCCGCTCGTCTCTTCAATTCGGATTGTTTCATTTGTTGTCTCTTGCAAGGCAAAAAGATAATCAGTCATGCTGTTCTCGTCTAGCTTGAAAGCCTGTCCCGGGCTACCCTGATGGTAAAGACACTCATCAATACTCATCGTTTGACGGTGAGATGCTTTTCCTTTCCAATAATTCAAAATAGCAAAACCAACTATCTGTTTAGGCAGTGTCGGTTTTGTCCCAATACTAAAACGCAACATGGCTTCAGAGGGCAACGGGC
>Ga0164318_10003680_pt1 | contig 14597 bp, 20 predicted proteins | sample GuaBasSedimGuay9_FD_113734 | JGI IMG/M metagenome (GOLD analysis project Ga0164318, IMG submission 113734) | Subseafloor sediment microbial communities from Guaymas Basin, Gulf of California, Mexico - Guay9, Core 4571-4, 0-3 cm | ecosystem: Environmental > Aquatic > Marine > Hydrothermal vents...
TGCGGCTGGTGTTATGTGGCAGTGGTTGCTTGACCAAAGCTACAGGTTGGATGGGCAAAGTCATACCCATACACAGACAATTACGCATAAGGACACGCCTACAGGTTCGGCCCTGTACAAAGACCAGAATGAGGATAAACCCAACGCCAATTTAGGTAGCGGGGCTAATGAGACAATCACAACTAACGCTACTGACCCAACTCCTAGCTGGGGCTGGTATAATTTGCCAGGTGCTAAGGGTTCACTATATAGACAAGGTACTTATGGAGATGTTAAGCTTCGGGCGGGCGGCGGCTGGTATTATGGGTCGCATGCGGGCTCGCGGTGTCGGTATGCGGATAGCTGGCGTTGGGACGCCGGCTCGCCCTTCGGGGGGCGCTTCGCGGCAAGGCGGAAATAAAATGAAAGGGCTACTAAATCTAAGGAGGTAATCTAATGAGAGGCATTCCCAAGAGGTTTGCAACAAAACAGGATTATCTTAATATCCTAGATATTTTAAAAGACAAAAAGAAAATGCAGATAGCTAGGATAACCGAAGCAGATAGAGAGAAATTCAAAGAACATGTCAAAGCTCTTGTAAATACAATGTACAGACTTGTGCCTGTCTATCCAAAAGGCTATGACCCTGAAAAAGATATGGATGTCCAACCTAAGTGGCTTAGGAAACCAGACCCAAATGGTAAAATATTTAAGCTGGGATTTACAGTAGAGGAGTTAAGAGAGCTGGGAGTTGATGAAGATACTCTTAAAAAAATCAAATTTTATATGGATAAATTTAAAGAAAAAGGGCGGTTCTATATACGGCTTATAGGTAGTTAAAATGGAATGGATCAATTTATCATTATTAATATTTATTTTTGGAGTAATTTTTTGGGAATTGAGAAATATCAAATATAACCATTTGAAAAGTATTGATGAACGTTTACGTGCTTTAGAGATAAAAGTTGCAAAATTGGATACTTTAATCAAGGAGGTAATTAAAAAATGGCAGCGTTAAAAAAATTAAAACCCAAAGGTGCACGGGGAAGGGCGGCGGTTAGGCGTCTTGGGCGTACCTACAAAACAGGTATGTTTGCTAAGATAGCCCGTAAAGCTGCTAAAAGATATGGTAGCAAGGAAATTGGTAAACGTGTAGCTGCAGCCGTGTACTGGAGTAAAGTTAAGAAAAGGAAAGGTAAATAATGGCATTTATAAGTGGTATTAAAACTACTCACGACTTTGCAAAAGGTGAAAGGAAAGGTTATTATAGTTTTATAAAAAGGAGAACAAAACGTGCCAAAAGATTTTTTAAAGTGCGTAAGAGAAGGCGGAAGGGTAAGAACGATTAAACCTAAAAAAGGTGTTTATATTCATATCTGTTACGATAAAAAAGGTAAAGCCCATGCGGGTGAAGTGCATCATATAAAAAAACGGAGGCGTAAGAAATGACTTACGGTGAAATAAAAACAATGATAAAAGAATATTTGCATAGAGATGATCTTTTGGCTTATATACCTACTTGGGTCAAATGGGTACATTCTTTTGTACAAAAAAATAAGATTTTCCGTTATCAGCAATGTGAGTTTGATCCTGTTACTTTAGACGAAAACAAAAATGAATATGATTTGTATAGTGATTTTACATTTGGTGGTGTTACTACAAAATGTAAAAAAATTGGTCATATTCTGATTGAAAAAGTAGCTGATGGTACTAGAGTTTGTGAATTAACCAAAAAAGAATATCCTTATTTTGAAGAGGCTTTTAGAAAAATAATGAATGGAAATACAGACTATCCTGTTATTTATACAAGATGGCAAAACAAGATAAGAATTATGCCTGCAGGTACCAGTGATTATAGAATGTTACTTTTAGGATATAGAGAATTGCCTTTTTATAGCAATGACTCTGATAGTGATTATTTGAGTGAATATTATCCTCAACTTTTAGTTATTGGTGCTCTTGCTTATGCAGCACCTTTTATTAAAGACAAACAAGATGCTGAATATTGGCAGGCAATTTACAAAGATCATTATCAAATGTACTTGCAAGAGGAGTCTGTAATATTAAGAGGACAGGCAAACGTGCCAAAATAAAAAAATGTTTTATCCATATTTAGCGGGCTTAATTGATGGAGATGGTTGTTTTTATAAAGAGCACGGAGGTAGGATAAGAATAGGGAATTTACATAGAGGAATTATTAAATTATTACATAAAAAATTTGGAGGTTCTTTTTGCAAGAGTAAAACAACATATAAAGGAAAAATTTTAAATAATTTTTATTATTGGATGGTTTGTGCTAAAGAAGCGGAGTTTGTGATAGAAAAAGTTATGCCTTTTTTACAAGAAAAATATATAGAAGCTCAATATATTTGGCCTCAATATAATTGGATAGAACAAAAAAATATGACAGAAAGAGAGTGGCATAGTTATATAGCAGGTTTTGTAGATGCTGAAGGCAGTATTTATGTTGCTAATACTGATACTTATAAATTATTTGTCACTATAAGTAACACGTATGAACCAATAATAGAAAAAATTGCTTCATATTATGAGGAATCTGTATATGATAGGGAACTGAAAAGTAAAAAAATTATATATAAAGTTAGTTTTATAAATCAAAAAGCTAAAAGAATTTTAAAGGATATAGAACCTTTTTTGATTGTGAAAAAAAGAGAAGCAAGATATGCTTTACAATTTCCTTTAGGGAGGTCTGGTAAAAAATTAAGTGATAAAATATTAGAAAAAAGAAAACAAATAAAAAATCTTATAAACAAAGGCAGGTGATGATTTAATGGCTTATTTGGATGCAATAGATGAAACTAAGCCAGATGGTTCGAGCGAAAAGGTCTCGAACCTAGACTGACAATCGTATAAGGGAATGCAGGGCCGCTGTTAAAAATACAGTTGGAGCAGAACATCATCTTGATAGTGGTATTCATAATATTCCTCACGGTAATGAAGCTGATAGACCATCGGGTGTAAAAGGACAATTATTTATTAATCACGAAAAAGCACAGATAGAACAGCACAACGGTACTGAATGGAAAAAATTTGGAATTATACCGCCTGGTACCAAAATGCTTTTTGTTCAAAATACTGCTCCAATTGGATGGACTTTTATTAATACATGGAATGATAAGGCTATTATGATTACTAGTGTAGAGGCTGATGGTGGTAGCACGGGTGGAGATTGGGAAATTAGTGGTTTGTCTATGGATAGTCAAGGTGCCCATACTCATACTACACCTGCTGGTGATTATGTGGAAAAAATAAGTCATCGTGCTAGCAAACCTTCTTGGGCATCTGATACTTATACTGTAGAAGATGAAGATGATAGTTGGGATGGTAATCACATACAAGTAGCTGGTGGAGATACCCTAGAAGGTCAGCATGGACATTATATTGCATCAATGACTACCAGTGAAAATGGAGCACATACTCATAATATTTCACATGATGGTAATTGGCGTCCTGCTTACCTTTTGGTTATCTGTTGTGAGAAAGATTAAAAATGCTTAATATATCAATATGGAAATTAAAGACCAAAGAAAAAATTGGAAAGAGGCTTTTAATTGTAAAAAGTGTGCACGTGGAGAACGGACAGATTGTCCTTGCTATTTAGAATATTTTGAGATTAATCAAAAAACAGGCGAACAAAGATTAGTTAAAACCTGTCTTTTTAGATTATTACCACGTCTTTTAATTGAAAATACTAAAAGTGCTGATGGTTTACATAGTGCTTTGAACAGTCTTAGGAATACTGTTTTTGATAGAATAACAAGAGCGATAGAATTAAAAGAAAAAGAATTAAAACAATTAGAGGCTAAAGATGCTTTGGGAAATAGCAGAAGTAAATAAAGGTGTTGTACCTCCAAATGAAAAATCTCCTTGGAATTTATTACCTGGTGAATGGCAAAAAGGAGAAAATATTGTTTTTACTTTATCAGGTGTAGAAAAGTTTTACGGGTTTACAAAATTATGGTCTAATTATCAATTTCCTCAAAGAATTCTTTGGATAACAAATATTGGCAGTTATATCATATTTTTAGGTAGAACAAAAATTTTTCATTCTTTTAATGGAGATGTACCAGAGGAAACAAAATACAAACAAAAATTAGGTGAAAGTAACGGAGGAAATACCTATAATTTTTCTAGTTATATATATAAACTAGATAAAGGCACGGTTAAAATACAATATACAAGAGGCGGTACTACTTATCAAGCATGGGATGTTAATTCAGATGGCAATTTATATGAAGATGGAAATACAAGCTATGGAGTAGGAACTGTTAATTATGATACAGGTGAATTTAATTTAGATTTTAGCACCGTTGGAGCACCTGATAATGGTACAGATATTTTGCTTATAGAAACTAAATTTACATTGAGTGATCCCGTGGATAATTGGAAAGAATTTACTACTCCAAACTTTTTAGGTTTTTGTAGTGTTATTTACAAACCCTTAAAATGGAATGAAGGAGAAGCTATTTTAGAACCAATAGCTGATGCACCTAAAGCCCGTGTAATGTGGTATCAAGATAGACATTTACTTGCTGCAGGTGGTGGGCAAGGCGAAAATAAAATATCTTGGTCTGATCTAGATAATCCTGAAGATTGGTCTAGTGGTGAAGCTGGTTATGGGTTTGTTGATTTGGATGTTAGTGATGTTTTTCAATTTGTAGCTAACATTGGTGGTCAAACCTTTCTTTTTGCAAACAGAAGTATTTGGTCTGTTGAATATATTGGTTATCCTGGTTACTGGCGTGTAAAACCTGCTATGAAAGAAATGGGGGCTTTATCTCCAAATGCTTATGCTGAGTTTGGAGATGAGGCTTTGGTGTTTATGAATGATGGGGCTTATAACAGCACGGGTCCTGGTATTACTCCTATAACTAATGGTTTGTTAAGAACTTTGTATGAAACTATTAATCCTAATAAGTTAAACTTGTTTTTTTCTATATTTGATGAATATACAAAGCATGTTTTATTCTTTTATACTCAAGAAAGTAAATCTTTGAATATCTGGCAAGCTAATACTAGTTACTCAGTTGGTGATGAGATAAAAGCAACATCTAATAAGGATAAAGGTTTTTATTTTCGTTGTACACAAGCTGGTACGTCTGGTAGTACTGAACCCGATTGGCCATTACCTGGTAATACAGTAACTGATGGTACAGTTATTTGGGAATGTGTTGGCACTTATGATTATTGTGAAAAGGCATTATTACATAATTATGACATTAATACGTGGAATACTTTGAATATTGGTAAAATACAAGCTGCAGGCTTTTGGAGAGAATCTGGAGAGCAATACATAGATAATGTTGACATTATAATTGATGAATGCAATACTTTAATTGATGCAGTAACTTATTCTAGCAACTTTCCTATTTTGATATTTATTCTTGATGATGGTTATTGTTATAAGTTAGATTATAACAAGGTAGTTAACAATTGTGAGTTTATCACGGGTTACATACCTTTAGAAGAATATAAAATAGCACAAAAGCGTAAACTATTAACTGAAATTGAATTAAAAGGTGAAGGTAAGATTAAATGTAAAGTGGGCTTTATAAAAAATATAAATTCTAGTATAATATGGAGTAACACCTATGAATATACCTTTGGCGAAAAAGAGCAGATTGAACTTGCAGCTGATAAAGTAGAAGGGAAATACTTTATTTTAAAATTCTTTTCTGATACACCAGATAGTTTTAAAATAACTGGTATTGTAATACATTTTGCTTACCAAGGGGAGGAATAATGTTTTTCCCTAGATTGAGAGACCCTAAAGATGTTATGACATGGAGTGAACAATTGATTAAAACTCTGAATGATTTGTTTACTGATATTCAGCAAGGGCGTCGTATGTTGCATAATATTTTTGAAATTGGAACTAAACGATTAGATGAAAGTAATATCGGAGATAAAAAAGTTTTACTTCATGATGCATCCGGGGATGTTTTAAAATATGAAGACCAGGCTAATTTGAGTGTAGGTAATGCAGACAAATTAAGTAATTTAACTCTTTCACAAGTACGTGATCACAATCCTAAAGCTCATGCTGCAAGTCACCAAAATGGTGGAGCTGATGAAATCAATGTAGAAGGTTTAAGCGGTAAACTTGCTGATGAACAAAACGCTGGTTGGATAAAGGGTAAAGCAGTTGATCCAATAGAAAATTATCATCTTTTGAGAGGATTTAATAACAAAATAGAAACTAATTGGCGTTGTGAAAGAGGATATTATGATCCTGGCCAAAGTTTTAGTGGTAATACTTATCATGAGACTAATATAGATACAGGAATTAATTTTACAAATCAATATTCTTGGACACCATTAGTAGTTATAAAAGAAAGTCCATGTAGTAGAACTAGTCTTGGTAACGCTCATTTTCAGATTTTTGAAGTACTTACTCTTGATACGCATACTTTTCGTGTAAGATGGCAACATGATTTTGGTAGTGATTTGGGTGTTTGCTTTTTTTGGTTTGCAATAGGTTATTAAAAAAAGGAGGTAATAAAAATGGGTTTATTTGGTGGTAAAACAAAAAAAGAAAAAACAAGTGAAACTAAACCTCATCCTTTAACGGTAGAATGGGCAAGGGAAGTCCATCCTGTACTTAGCCGTTATTTGACAGGTGTTGAACCTTGGCTTTTGGGTGAACCAACGGAAGCTGAAAGGTTGGCTAGAGAAAGAGGGGAAACTGTTTGGCAAACAATGTTGGGTTATCCTGAAATGATAGAAGGACTAAGAGAGTATGCAATGGGTATAAGACCTGAAGATTATAGTGGACAATACATTTCTGCTTTGCAAAAAAGTTTAGGTACAGCCCTTGATGAAGCAATGAAAAAAGCCTCTAGTCAAGCAGCCGCACGGGGAATTATGTACGGAACACCCACTCAGGAAATTGTTGCACGGGCTATGGAACCCGTTTTGACTGGCCATGAAAGGGAAATGGCAAGGGCTTTACAAGAAGCTACACGTTATCAATTGGCAGCCGAACAATTAAGAGCTGGTTTACTGGAGCCATATTATAAAATGAAAGCACAATACCCTGCTATGATGGCAGATGTTTATAAAGTTTTAACTCCTTTTGCTTTTTTACCTGAAGAACAAAGAAGGGACTTTTTCTTAAATCTAATGAGAGTTATGGGAACTTTGTCACCAATTAGTACTGGATGGACAATGTATAAAACACCCGGTATATTTGATTACCTAACAGCATTGGCAGGGGCGATAGGCGAAGCAGCACCCGCATTAGCAGCGGCAGTATAAATAAAATTATAATGGAGGTTTTAAAATGGCAGTAGCTAGATTATATCCATCTTTAAGTGAATATGCTTTGGCAGGGGCAACAATAGGAAAAGGATTAGCTGGTCTAGTAACTGCTTTAGCACCATATTTTAGTGAGGAGGCCCGTAAAAGAAGAAAAGAGCAAAAAATGTTAGAAGAATTAAAAAGACATGCACAAATAGCTGAAATAATGGGCAAATCCTATGAGGGTATTGAGCCTGAAGCTATAAGGAAAGCTAGAGAACAAATGCAGATATACACAGGTGTTTTAGGTATTCCTAAAGAACAAGTGCCATATTACATGAAGCCTAGTTATGGGCAGTATGAATTAGCAAAAGAGAAAGCACCTTATGAGATAGAAAGTTTGAAAAGTGAAACTGAGGCCCGTAGGGAAAATGTTAAATTAAAAAAACAACAATTTGATTTTGATAAGTGGTATAATACACAAAGAATAAATATTGCTAAAGAACAGTTGAAAATTATGAAAGATAAAAATATCCGTCAAGAAGTTAAAGATGTTTTTGGAGCTGTAAATGATACTCTTAATAATCAACTTAAATATCTTGAAAATGAGATGAAGGTAGCATGTAGATTGGATTTAGACCCTACTCTTACTATGGGTGTGAACGTTGATCCTAACACGGGTGAAATTGTAGAAGAAGGCGGAATACCATTTAGTGAATGGCAAAATAGATGTATAAGACAATATCAAAATCAAATAAAGAATATTTTAGATAGGCAGGTAAAATTAACTCAGAGTTTTGCAAAAAGTGCTGGCAAAGAGGTTTTTTTGCCTAAAATACAACCTAAAGAAAATTTACCCGAACTTTACACGGGCCCTGAGGATGTAAGAGCTAAAACCTCTGGTGTTGTTTCTACTTCTAGGTTTTCTGGATATTCTATTCCTGATGTTTTTAATTATTTATGGCAAAAAACAAGAATGACAGAAGGTCCCTACGCTGGTGTTTTTAAGATGCCTGAAGAAAAAATGAGAATGATTAGAGAGCAAGATAAGATTAGAAGGCAAAATCTATTAAGGACTTTAGGTGATGTTTTACATAAAGCTATAACTTATCCACCCGATCTTTTACGGGCCTTATTAGGAGGCTAATCAATGGACAATGAAAAACAGATTTGGATAGAAATGGCAAACGTGCTTGATCCCTTTGCTGGCATACAAAGAAGCGGGTCTGTCCCTGGGCCTAGGCACAGGGTGCCAAGAAATGTACCCGCTGAAGAAGAAAAAGAACCTTGGTATATAGGCTTAGCCAAAGAGACTCCTAAAATGGCTGCTCTTTGGGCTTTAAGCATTCCTGTACGGGCTGGTTTATCTGCTTTATTCCCTGCCGCATCTCCTTTATTGTTGGGCACTGCAACTTGGGGATTGTTAGGTGGAACTTGGGAAGCATTGAAAGCTAAAGAAAAAGAGGAAGCACCAAAGAAATTTGCTAAAGGAGCTTTGGAATGGGGACTTGCTGAAATTGGTTTATCTGCTTTAGGTAAAACTGCTAGATATTTTATTAACCGTGGTTTTAAAATAAATAAAGAGGCAGTTGATGCTATAAAAGCAGGTAATATCAAAAAAGGTATAGAAAAATTACCACCTGCCTATAAACCAAAATTTATAGAAAATTTACAAAAAGAAGCTAAAATCCATAACGTTGAACTACCTAAAGATTTTGCTCCACCAAAACCAGAACGTGTGCCTGAGGTGGCAATAGACTTAGGTCAAGAAGCTGCACCTGAGGATGTTTTTGCTAATCATATAGAAACTAGATTAAAAGATATGTCACGTCAAGAACAAGAAGAACTGATGAGATTGGCAAACGATGCAATACCAAAAGACCTTGGGCCTATTGAAAAATTTAAAGTCAAATACTTTAGCTCTCCAATGTGGAGTCCTCATTTGAGAGCATCCCATGATGCTATTCATAAACTTTTTTCTGAAAGCAAAGAATATACATCACAGATACTTGAGGAAGCTAGACCATATTTGAGTTTAAATAAAGCTGCTAAGAAAAAAGTAAATGATAAACTTATGGAGGCTTATTTTAAAGATATTGATTTTACACCAGAACAACTGGCAGAAGCAGGTTTAAAACCAGAGGAAATAGAAGGTTATATGGCTTACCGTAAAGCACTTGATAAAGCATATTTTGAAATTATTCCTGATATTATGAGGAAAGCTGGTAGGAGTGAAGAAGAGATAAGTGATTTTTTAACTAAGCATTATAGAAAAAATTATTTCCCCGCTTTCCGTTTTGGCCGTTATATTACCACGGTTAAAAATAAAGCTGGTGAGATTATTTGGAGTGGAGCTACTGAAGATAGGGAACAGGCAAAATTGGTGCACGGGTATTTTTTGAAAACTGTACCTGACGGTAAAGTTACAACAATTGATATTTTTACTCAGACTTTTAGGTATCCAAATGCTGTACGTGATTTATATATGATTAGTCATCATCTGCCTGATCTAGAAAAATTTATGGCTGCACGTGGAATAAAACCAGAGGAATTTAAGGAATTCAAAAAAGTTATTGATGACGTCACAATTAAAAAATGGAGTGCTGGTAGGTTTGCTCCACGTTATGATATACCTGGTTTTAGTGAGGATTTAGAAAGAGCTTTGTTACGATATGCTGAAGTTGTACCACGTTCTTTTAACAGATATTTTAGAATTAATGAGGTTTATGATACTTTGGATAATGTACCCACTGCGTACAGAAAGGCAGCACGTGAATACATAGATAAGGTTTTGGAAGGCCCTAAACCTGAAGGATTACCCACTGGTATAACTAGTGTTATGTATCATTGGTTTCTAGGTTTTAAGCCCGTGTATGCATTTCGTAATTTTACCCAAAGATATACAACTACAATTGGTAGGGCTATCAAAGAAGCTGGTAGTATGAAAGAAGGTTTAAAAGCGGCGGTTGATGCACAAAAACAGGCTATTAGTTGGTTTAAAGGTTTTTGGGAACCTAAAGTTATGTGGTCTGGTAAGATTAAAGAGTTTTTGACAGACAAAGTTAAGAATATATCTGATAACTATACCAATGCGGTAATGACACGTTTGGTAAGACAGGATGTCATTGCTCCTGGACTTAGAGAGGAAATAATGCCTGAGATTAAAGGTAAAATAATGAAAAAATTTTTAGAAAAATCCAACATGTTTGTTTTGCATTCTGATGCTTCAAACAGACTTAATGCTGCACTAACTGCTATTAACATAGCTAAAAATAAAGGTATGACCGTGAATGAAGCAGTAGATTTTGCCCGTAACTTTGTGGCTAAAACACAATGGTTATATGTCTGGTATAGCAGACCTGAATATTTAAAAGGTTGGGGTAGGCCATTATTCTTGTTTAAATATTGGATTGATAATTACCTGAGAGGCTTATATGATCTTTACAAATCTTCTCCCCGTGCTTTTATGACTCAAACTGCAATATTTTTAGGATTAGCGGGTACAGAAGGGTTACCATTCATCAAAGATATTGAAAGTGCATTAGATGAAACTGCACGGGTAAAAAATTGGGTAGAATGGCCTCAAATTAAGAATAGATATAGAAAAAATGTACCTTCTGTTATCCGTGAAGGTTTACCTGCCTTGATAGGCATACCTGGTAGCTGGTCTTTTGGTCATGCTGATCTCTGGCCTAGTGAATTTCCACCTGTAAAGTTAGCAAGTCAAATATGGGATGGAATTAAAAGTTTGGCAGATGAGAGTATCCCTCTTGATAAAAAACTCTATTATTTTTCTCCAATTTTAATTAAGCACGTTATAGCCGCTGCTACTGATCAGGGAATGATACCAGAAGATTATTATGGTAAGCAGCGTTATACCTTACAGGATATTAGAAGATTACCTAAGTATCTCCGCATGGATGCTTTAAAATGGTATAAACAATTACCTAAAAAATGGCCTGAACATCAGAGAGTGATGTATGCCTTAGGCTTTACGTGCTTACAAAGAAAAGAGACAATGGAATTTTATCGTGGTTTAAAACAAACTCAAGCTATGGAAAGTGAAAGAAAGAAAAAATTGCACATAGCCATAGCACGGGCCCTAGCTGATAGAGACTTTGATGATTATAGGGAATTATTAAAATATGCTGCTAAAAATGGAATTGAACTTGATAGAAAATCAATTAGAAAATTTTATTTAGAATATCTTGAAACTAAAAGGTACAGATAATGCCAACTTTAAATATAATAGATAATGGCAATGTTTTTGGAATAGTCCCTCTCTTACAAAGAGAGGGTGTACGGGTTAATGTGTACAATTCAAATCCATTAACCCGTATGATCTTGTTTAAAAATATTATTAAAATAAAACCCATTTATGCTTTAGATAAAAACGCAATTACTTTGATTGGTTTACGTGGTGCTAATAGACATTACCCTGGATTTAAAAAAGTTATCGGTGGAAATAAAGCGGCAGAGAGATTAGAGTTAAGCAGAGAAGATGGGATTAAACTGGCCAAGACTCTTAAATTGGCCATACCAGATACTCATGTTTTTGATTCTCCCCGTGCAGCAATAAAATGGCTATCAAAACAAAAAGATTTTTATGTTGTAAAAATTGATAAAAATTATAGCTCCACGTCAACTATTGTACCTAAAACAAGCAATGAAGAAGTGATAAAATTTTTAGAGGGTTTACCTCAAAACGTGCCTAATATTATCCTACAAAAGAAAATAAACGGGCTTGAAATTAGCTCAGAGGCTTGGTTTGACTCAGAAGGCAACGTAGTTAATCTAAACCACACAATTGAACAGAAAAAACTTTTGAATGGCAATAGAGGCGTAATTACTGGTTGTGCTTGTACAGATGCAGTTTGGAACGTACCAAGGGATAATTGGGAAAGGGACCCGATGACTAATTATTTTCTTAGATTAGCTCCATTTGTTAAAAAAATTAAATATGTAGGCCCGTGGGATATTAACGCAATTATAACTAATGACAAGCAAGTCTATTTTTTAGAATTTACACCTGCTTTAGGTTATAGTGCATTTTTTGCCTGGATACAAACTCTTAATGAGGATTTATACAGGGCCCTAGAAAAACTTTTTACTAATAAACCAATAGATGTTTTGGAAAACGTGATAGGTTACTCTGTACGGGTTTGGAAAACACCATATCCTCTAGAGCTGCAAGATGAAAGATTACAATTAAAAATCTTTGAGAAAGAATTGAGAGGGCAATGGTTAGGCTATGCTCAAAATCTATTAAACAATAGATATATTTTCTTGCTTGACGTTTATAAAGAGAAAGATGATATTTTATGTGCAGGCACAGATGGAGTTATAGCTGAGATTACAGGATCAACACCAATCTCTAATCCACGTTTTAATGCATGGCAGGGACATCTAAAATTATTCAGGAATAGTAGTTTGGGCTATCGTACAGATGTAGGCAGTAGGTTTCTGAATGAATTGGATAGAATTAAAAATCTAGGTCTAATCTAGCTTTTAAACGATTTTGCATTTTAAGGGCAGGTTTATTAAAAATGAGACTTATTATACTTACTTTAGCTTAAACCCCCTCTTATTTTTGAAATTTGAGGCCAATAAGAGCGTGTTAGAAAATGTTTAAAAAACTATTTTCAAATAGGCTTGACTCAAACCCGTGGAATGATTATCTTTAAAGCATGAAGTTGGAGAAACAAATAGACTTGGTAGCCAAACACGTAAAACAGCTTTTTTTAAAAACCGTAGAAAAATTTTTTGAGAAGCCTGATAGCAAGTATGTTGTACGGGTAGAATGTCCATTGTGCAAAGAGTTTTTGGATAAAGACTGTGAGGGTTGTTTGTTTAAGGAAATGAGCAGAAAATTCCGTTTTCCTGTTAAGAACATGTATGACTGTCATTTTTGGTGGAAGCTGATAATTACAGATGAAAAAGATACTGTAAAATTGCGGCCTAAAGGAGCTATTGTTAAAGGTGGTGAGGGTATCTGTCATTTATTGAGTGCGTATAGGTGGGCAAAATTGTATTTTAGAGGATTAATGGGATTACAAAAATGAAAGAAAACTTAGAAGAATTCAAAAAAACAGTAGAAAAGGCAAGTATTATGGAATTAGTTTTAATGCAGCATGAATTGAGAAGATTTAAAGAGGATAAAGATTATCTTTTTGTAGTGCTTAAAGAGATAGAAAAAAGAGATAAAACAAAAGGAGGTAATTAATGCCGATTTTAGAATTAACACCAGGTCAAATGTATGAAATAAAAATTTACGCTGGTTGTGGTAAAATAATGAAAAGGGAAATACTTAGAATTAATATTGATTATGATAAGGTAGAATTTCACACGTGTAAAGATGTTAATTATGACTTAGAATTTAAATATAAAACAAAGGAGGTTTAAAGATGCAATTGCAAGAAAGCCCTATACAAAATTATAAACCTATATGGGCCGATGATCTACCAAACTTGCCCGATGATGAGCTGATATTTCAATATGTTTTTCATTATCCCTATGCTTATTGGCAACATCAATTGGGATATATTGAGGATGACATTGTAGATGAATTAACGAAAAGAAAGTTATTAAATAAAGCCGAACAGGTATTCAATTACTGTTATCAGGCTTTTAAAGAAAAAACAAAGGAGCTTTTAAATGAACAAAAAATTAATTCTAGAACAAGTTAATGAAAAAGGAGTTTTGAGATTTTACTTACACGATGATCTTACCTTTGAGGTTGTTACTCATGAAGGCACGGAGTACGAGAGAAAATTTACAATGAAAAGAAGAGCCATTAGGGACCATGCTAGAAAAATAATGATTGATGAAAGTGAAATAAGAAAATATATAAATGAGCAAGGTGGTATTGATATGGTTTTTGGCATTTTAACAGGTTTTACAGAAGAGGATTTTAATAAAATAGCAGCCGTGTTTAATGAGATAATCCGCACAAATATTATGGTACAATGACTGTTGAACAGGAAATACTAAATAATTTAGGCCATCAACAAAGAGAAACTCTTTTGGAACCACTACGTGAACAATTGGCAGCACATTTTGTTTTATTACAATCCAAAAAAAGGTTGGGTATAAAAGATAAGGAATTGGATATAGGGCTTAGTTTATCTTATTCCTTATACCAATGGATAAGCGAAATAACATTTTCTGCTATTTATTAAATAAGGGAGGTTAATGTGCCAGAGCAAAAAATTAAAATTAAGGATGAGGAAATTACGATTAATTACAAAGAAGAGGGCGTTATAGATTTAGAACAGGAAATAGCACAGATAAAGTGGGCACTGATACAGGTTATAAAAGTTTTACAAACTCATTCAGCTTACCATAAGTCACATGACGAA
>Ga0164318_10003682_pt1 | contig 14593 bp, 13 predicted proteins | sample GuaBasSedimGuay9_FD_113734 | JGI IMG/M metagenome (GOLD analysis project Ga0164318, IMG submission 113734) | Subseafloor sediment microbial communities from Guaymas Basin, Gulf of California, Mexico - Guay9, Core 4571-4, 0-3 cm | ecosystem: Environmental > Aquatic > Marine > Hydrothermal vents...
GGAATAATGGAATATTGGAATGATGTACAAGAAAAAAGAGGTTCCGACGCAGAGCATCGGAACCAGGATAAGATTTTCCCCTTCGATAGAAATGACACGGACAATTGAGTGTGAACGGTTGCTTGAAGTTGGTTGAAGGGACGAGCAGTGTTCTACAAGCCTCTGGATCGGCGATATTCATCCAACATGCTGCAAACGGTATCAAACATCTCTTTGGAAAAACGCGGTCCCACGAAAACCGGGTATCCCTTTTCCCGGACAAGCTTTTTCCATTGTTCCTTCACCTCCCTGGAGACCGGATGGACGGCGAGTCCATGTTTCTTCATGGCTGCAATTGCATCTTTTTCGAGCTTCCGAATTCGTTTCCGTAACCGGATCCCGACCTTCCTGGCAACGTTTTCAAGCTGCGGGCGCAAATTTGCAGGGATCTTGTTCCATTGCTTCAGTGAAACTATCGTCGTTCCGGCAAGCGGTTGCCAGCGAAGGTTTGTCATATTGGGTGCGAGTGCAAACCACTGAAAGCACAACGCCGCAGTTGGCGGTGCGGCGAATGAGCGTACAAGACCGGTTTGCAGGGACGGTAACAGGTCTGTGATCGCAAGCGGGACAGGATTGAATCCTGATTTCTTCAGCAGTTGTACATAGGTCGTGTCTGAGCCCCAGAAAAAGAGTTTCCCCTTCTTCAGATCATCAGGTGTAATAACCGGCTGCTTGGTGAAGAAGTGAACCCAACCCGTTGTGGTCCAGCTAAGGACTTTGAATCCCTTTTTGGCTAAGCGGGCTTCGAATTCGGGACCCAGCTTTTCTATAATGTAATCAAATTCCCCATCAGTCTGGATCAACATTGGGAATGAGATGACCTCGATGTCGGGGACAATGGTACGCAGCGTGCCGCTCGTAAGGGCTGTGGCATGCAATTGCCCAATGCGGATCTTACGTAACATATCTTCCTCGTCGCCGGCTACCCCTCCGGCATAGATTCTCAGCGTAACTTTGCTACCGCTCAGCCTTTTCCATTTTTGAGCGACTTCTAACATTGCTTCATGCCAGGGCGAGCCTTCAGGCGCGACAGTGCCAAGCTTAATCACCTGTGAAAATGCCGGAGTAACCATCAGCACAAGCAGAGAAATACATATGCAGGAGACTGCTGTTTTCAAGGTTCGGTTTCCTCACAATTTAAGAAAAGTTGAGCGCTGTGATCCAGCAACCACCGTGCCTTCTTTTGGGCCAATATGTTCGCAAGGCGCCATTCAGGAACGGCGTCTGGGTCAATGGCAAGGGCTTTGTGTAAAAGATCTCTAAACATCTTGTAATCTTGCTTGCGCACCGCAACGGATGAGGCTAACAGCACGTAAGGGGAGGCCTTTTTACCCCGGGTGAGCATTACGGCGCGATCGAAGTGCCCCCGGGCGCGTTCCGCACTCCCTCCCATAATTTCCGACCGGCTTCCTTCATAGGTGATAAAAAACTCGTGAATAACACCACCCTGAAAATCTTCCTTGAGTTCCAGGGCCCGACGCATCACGGCCTCCACGATGGGAAGTTCGGCTACCAGAGACATATTGTTAACATCGGTGGAGATGGCTCCCGCCCAGCCGGAAGCAACGCAGAAGAGCAAAGGCACATCTTTTCCTGATAAGAGATGCAGAATCTGTTCAGGATCCTTGCGCAGTTTTTTTTCAAAGTCAGGATAGTCAAGCCTTAAGCCGTCAAGTGCATAATTGCGCCCCCGCAGGTATAACTTTGCCGCTCGCTGTTGCAGATGTCGTGCACGGTTAAAATCTACTTCTTCCAATCTCTCTGCTTCTGCATGGACGAATGCATTGGCATACTTTATAAATCCATCAGCGGCGCTCAGATAGAGACTACGATTTTTCGGGTCCGAGACAAGCAGTGCCTCGTAGGTTTTGAGGGCAAAGGGTAGGGCTTCGCGAATTAATTCGGGGTCATTGTCCTGCGAGAATACATTCGATCCCGATGTACCTAAAAAGACGTCCGCAATGTGGTGGGTGGCAGCCCGGCGTAGCACTCCGCACCCGGTTGCGAGCAGCAATATGAAACAGAATATAAGGCTATAACCCGCTGGAAAGAGGAGATTTCTAAGAGATGCTAAAATCATTGGTAAGACTTTAACTCTTTTCAAAAAAATAGCCCCGGATGTTTGCAAAACCTGTACTGCTACAAATCATCGAACTTATCCTGACATGAGAAGCAATAAAATGCAAGACAAAGAGCTCAGATTATGAGTGGGAGATCCCCTCGTGGCAGGACGAAATGGTTACGCGGAGCCTTGTGAGGTTGTTGTTTGGTACGCCTGGCAGGATTCGAACCTGCGACCTACGGATTAGAAGTCCGTTGCTCTGTCCGGCTGAGCTACAGGCGCTCATTCTCTGCGAGGAAGGGCATTTTCAGCATACCACACAGTTATATCACTGTCCATAAGAATATAAATCATAAATCGGGATAACAGCCTTGCTAAACAAATGACTGTCTGGTATTTTATATGTAAGTGGGTATTAAACGTTTTATGAAAAACAAGAAAAAAACTTCCAAGAAGGGAAAGAAAGGTAGCAAGGAGACATCGGCACAACAACCGTTGTCCTTCCAGCCCCTGCAGCCTGCGCCCGAGTCTTCCCTGGCCAAATATGATCCATTGCAGCGGTACATGTGGGAGATCGGTCGTTATGAACTACTTACAAGCGAGGAAGAAAAGGAACTTGCCTTGCGGGTCAGGGAGTACGGGGATACCAATGCAGCTTACAGGCTGATAACTGCTAATCTGAGACTTGTAGTCAAAATAGCCATGGAATTCCAGCGGGTGTGGATGCAAAACCTGCTCGATTTGATTCAGGAAGGCAATATTGGCCTTATCCACGCGGTCCGTAAGTTTGACCCCTACAAAGGGGTTCGATTCTCGTACTACGCTTCCTTCTGGATCAAAGCTTATATCCTGAAATTTATTATGGAAAACTGGCGATTGGTCAAGATTGGTACCACCCAGGCACAGCGGAAGTTGTTTTTCAGGCTCAAGAAGGAAAAACAGAAACTCATATCAGAGGGGTTTGAGCCAGCGCCGAGATTGCTCTCAGAGAGACTGGGGGTTACTGAGCAGGAAATTACCAAGATGGACGAACGTCTTGACGCATGGGAGGAATCACTGGACGCACCTGTAAAGGAAGGATCTAACACTGAGCGAATAGCATTCATGCCCACGTCTCAGGTATCTGCTGAAACACAGGTAGCGAGGAAAGAAATAGAGGCAATCATTCATGAAAAACTCGCCTCATTTAAGGCGAGACTAAACGAAAGGGAACTCGACATCCTTGAAAATCGCATTCTATCCGATACCCCTGCAACGCTTAGAGAAATAGGTGAGCGATATGGTATTTCAAGAGAGAGAGTACGTCAGATTGAAAACGCGATGATAGCGAAGATGAAAGCGTACTTTAAAAGTAAGATACCAGACTTTGATTCATTCGTTGGAGGGGTCAGCGAGAAGTAAAACAGAGACGGGGAAAAGCGTGATTTGCAAGATGGTTAAGAAAGTTATTGCTGCTGCCATGGTGCTCAGCTTGTTGGCCTGCACCGTGCCTCAAAAGAGTCTACGTAAGGAGGGAACAACCTCCGGGACAGCGGGCGAAGATGTTGGGCCATATTATTACTATACTGAATCGTACTTGCTGAAGAAGCGAGGTGACACCCAGCAGGCAATAAGAATGTTGAGGAAAGCGATAGCAAAGGACCAAGGCTCAATATTTTTAAAGACTGAGCTTGCAAGACTATATCTTCAACATCGCGATGAACAGGCCGCATTGAAAATTGTAGAGGAAATCATAAAAACGCATCCTGAACATGTCCCTTCAATAATTATGCTCGGGAGCATTCATGCCACTTTGAATCATCATGCTGAAGCAGTCAAGGCGTATAAAAAGGCTCTAACGCTTGAACCAGGATCAGAGCAGATTTATCTCCTGTTGGGTTCAGAGTATGTCAGGGGCAGGGAATTAGAGAAGGCCATGAAGCTGTATCAGGAGCTCACGAGGATAAGCCCTGCGCTGTTCGCGGGATATTTTTACCTGGGATCAGTATCCAGCATGTTGAAACAGTATGACACAGCAGAGGCCGCTTTCCTGAAATGCCTTGAACTGAGGCCAGATTATGAAAAAACCTTCTTTGAGCTTATTCCTATTTATGAAGCTACCGGAAGAGATGAAAAGGTAATCGATACCTATAAGAAGATTCTTGACAGAAATCCGGCGGATATTAAGGCGGCAATTGGTCTCGGGCGTTTTTATCTCAAAACGGGTCAAAAAAACAAGGCTGAAGATGTTTTTAACAGTTTAGAGCAAGTGGTCCAGTCAAACCCCGTGGTCCTTGAACAGATTGCCCTCATATACCTGGACCAGAAAGAATACCAGAAGGGAGCCGATATACTGGAAAGATTACTTAAAGAGGATCCCAACAATCCAGAGATTCGCTACTTTCTTGGGATGGCTTTGGAAGAATTACAAAAAACAGATGAAGCGATTGCCATGTTTGAAGGTGTGCCTTATGGCAGCGATTATCATCGCAGTGCAATAGTTCATCTTGCATCAATTTACCAGGAGAAGGGGGACACAGAAAAGGCACTGGGGTTGATGAAACAGGCTATTGACAAGGACCCCAACGATCCCGATCTTTATTTGTTCCTCGGTGCAATCTACGAAGAGGCACAATCATATAACGATGCCATAAAGACTCTCAAAAAAGGTCTCGAATTGAAACCCGACTATGTGAGGCTCCATTTTCGACTTGGTGTAGTCTATGACAAGGCTCACGACACAGAGCAATGCATTAGGGAGATGAAGACAGTTATCAAGGCAAATCCAACCCATGTCGAAGCCCTAAACTACCTGGGCTATACCTATGCGGAACATGGCATAAATCTGGATGAAGCAGAGGAATTGATCAAAAGAGCCATGAAGAACAAGCCGGATGATGGCTATATCACTGACAGCCTTGGTTGGGTATATTATAAAAAGGGGCTTTACAGAAAGGCGCTCATGCTCCTTCTGGAAGCAAGCAGGCTGGTCCCTGATGATCCGACTATACTGGAACATGTAGGCGATGCCTATGTAAAGTTAAATGAACCCAAGAATGGGCTAAAATACTACAAGAAGGCTGCAGAGAAAAAGAAAAAAGATAAAGTCCAGCTTGAACAAAAAATAGAATCTCTCGAGAGGCTGCTTGGCCAGGATACCTAAGCATATTTTCCCTGCTGCTGCTGTTGTTTTCCTCTTCTGTTTCTGCGGTTGTGCTACCTTATTTAAAGCCGCTGTGCCCGCATCCGGCCTGAACGCCAGCCGTCTGATTGCATCTGTAAAGCAACGCAGAGATGAGGTGATAAGTTTCAAGGGGATCGGCAGGCTCGAAATAGCGGCCGATGGCAACAAGCAAACCACCCGTATGGTCTGGATAGGGGCTCGACCAAAAAAACTCAGAATAGAAATATTCGGAGCACCGGGACAACCTGCCGTGACGATCTTGATCAACGGTTCTACATTTTACCTTTATGAGCATCAGGATAACCGCTGTTTCCAGGGAAAAGCCACAGAGGCAAACTTATCGCGTTTTGTGTCCTTACCGCTCTCTGCCGAGGATCTTATTTGTCTCCTCTCGGGGCAACCACCTATTGTTCCGTTTCATCATGCCAGTATCAAGGCGGAAAACCAGCAAGGCGATTGTCTCCTGCGCCTTTACGGGAAATGGAGACGTCTTGTTGAAAAGATATGGCTTACAGATAAGGGTCGGTGTACGGAACGCTTTCAGCTCTTTGATAGGTGGGGTAATTTAAAATATACAGCTACATTCAGCCGGTTTCAAGTAATGGAAGGGGTGTGTTTTCCGCAAAAGATCATCATTTCACACGTTCAGGGGAAGACTCTATCACTCGATGTGGAGAGGTTCTGGACAGCGATTCCAATACCTGATGATGCCTTCACATTGGAACTTTCTGACACAGAGGTGGTAGATCTGGATTCCTGAAGGAGCCCGGCTAAGATGAAGTTTGCTGCTGACCGTATGCTGGGAAAACTTGCCAGATGGCTTCGTCTGCTGGGTTATGATACTATCTATTTCAACGAGATATGCAATGATCAATTCCTCGCCCTGGCAAAAGAGGGCAGGATTCTTCTTTCTCGAAATACCAGGCTCAAGGATAAGGTGGAAACAGAGAGATTTCTATTCATAGAAAGCGATGATTTCAGAGCTCAATTGCAGGAGGTATTTGGCAAGCTTGCTCTCACACCAGACCCGGAGAAGTTTTTTACCAGATGCATTCTCTGCAACGGCGCCCTTGAGCCTGTTGAGGCTTCGAATGTAATAGAAAACGTGCCGGACTATGTCTTGACGGCACACAGCAAGTTTTCGAGGTGTAACAGGTGCAGAAAGGTCTATTGGCCTGGAACTCATGTAACCCGGAGCCTTGATGAAATAGAGCGGTTGTTCGCAACAAGAAAGTCAACTTGATGAGTGCTCAAAGGGATTTTTTTTGGCAACAGCCTGTAACGGAGTAACGGGTAAGGGTAACCAAATATGGGAAGCAATTCTACGGATTTACGCCATTTGAAGGAATCTCTGAACGACCGGGAAAGGCGTTTTTTGTCTCCACTGGCTGCTTATAGTAAAGATGCTATACGGCGGCATCCCGAGGAGAAAATTGAGTTTGATCACCGCCAGAATTATGCGGTGGACTCTGACCGTATCCTTCACTCCCTGGCCTATACAAGGTATATAGACAAGACTCAGGTCTTCTATCTTATCGATAATGACCACATAACCCACAGGGTACTTCATGTTCAACTGGTTTCCAAGATTTCGCGCACCATCGGCCGGTTTCTGGGCCTGAACGAAGACCTGATTGAGGCCATTGCTCTGGGTCATGACATCGGTCATTGCCCGTTTGGCCACGATGGGGAGATGTTTTTGTCCGAGATATCTGAGGCACATGGGCTCGGGCCGTTTCGGCACAACATACAGAGCGTAAGGTTCCTGGACAAAATTGAGCGCAAAGGCAGGGGCTGGAATCTAAGCCTTCAGGTCCTGGATGGCATCCTGTGTCATGACGGGGAGATTCACAGCCAGGCTCTGCAACCGCAACGGGGAAAAAGCTTTGATACCTTTGACAAGGAGATAGCAAGCAAGGCTGCCAATCCAGATCTGCCTTTAACACCCATGACAATGGAAGGATGTGTGGTGCGCATGGCTGATACCATTAGCTATATCGGACGAGATATCGAAGATGCCATTCGTCTGAATCTCATCAAAAGAAGTGATCTGCCGGAAACCTCTGTGCGACGATTGGGAAATACAAACGGTTCCATTGTCTACAATCTTGTAAGTGATGTCATCAAGAACAGTTTCCAAAAACCGACCATCGCCTTTAGTGAGGAAGTGTCAGATGCCTTGAAAAAACTCAGGGAGTTCAATCTAAAGGAGATATACCTCAATCGAAAAATAAAACCGCCTGCCGGGAAGATAAGACATCTTTTTGAAGTTCTGTTTGAGCGTTATCTTAAAGACCTGGAAGAGGGTAACGAGTCTTCCATTATCTTTGCGGAATACCTTGATAATATGTCAAGCGACTACAAGGACAATACCAGCCCTGCCGAGATCGCTCGGGACTTTATCGCAGGCATGACTGATGACTACTTCCTGAGGCAGTGCCCCCCGGAAATCCGCCCAAGGAAGATTACCGGGCGTTTTTGAAAAAGATGGAAGCTGACAGACTCTATCAGCAGCTTGAAAACCTGGCAGAACAATTAGGTATTTCGATACAATATGACGACCTGTCTCGTTCCGGACCACCGGCGACAAGCGGCCTGTGTGTCGTGAAAGGTAAAAAGCTCTACATCATGGACAGATCGCAAAGCCTTTCTGAAAAGATCAGACTTTTAAGCGAATGCCTGAGCCAAATGGATCTGAATGGTGTCTATGTACTGCCGGCGATCAGAAAGCTGTTGGAATCACGCAACAAGTAAGAGCGGAGAATCTACTTGAGAAAGCTGCCGTGAAATGCCGCTATGAGAATGAGAGAACCTCGTATCCTTTGTCCTGGAGGGCTTTTATGAGAGGTTCTAAAGGCTGTCGTTTGATGCGAAAATAATATATCTTTTTGTCACCTGTGCTTGGACCAATCCCCACGCTGATCAACTTCCCCCCATGATCATGAATAATACGGGATACCTTTTCAAACCCTTCAGGTCTGGTGCCCACATTTATATCGAGACGGGAACCGTTGGTAAGAATTCCCATGATATCGATGAAAGCGCCGAGGATGTCGGTAACCGTGATTATTCCTACCACCTTATCTTCATCGTCTACAACCGGCATGCCACCGATTTTCCTCTGGTAGATAATTTGAGCTGCGGTTTCTACGTCGGCATCCGGGTGTATCGTTATAGGGTTTTTTATCATAATGTCTGCCAGCGAGACTCCTGTAACCATGGCAGGGAGGAGGGCCTGCTTCATGTCCGCCAGAGTTACCAGGCCAACCAGCTTGTTTGAATGGTTTACAACAGGAAGGTGGCGAATGGAGTTGGCCTGCATTAGCTCAATCGCTTCCTGGACCGAGGTGCGGTCTGAAATAGTAATTGGCTTTTTAATCATTAAGGAGCGAATGCGCATATAATCTTTCTCCCTCCGAGTCTGACACCTAATATAAAAATCAGGGTTCGTCAAGAACTAATGGTAATCTCTGGACGCCAGCTCAATTCTCTCTCGGTTGATACATACAAAGGGGCTCTTCGGCCATATAATCACCTGTGGCTTCATAGGCCCTGGCACGACACCCTCCGCAGACATTCCGGTATTCGCACCTGCCGCACTTTCCCTTCAGCTTATCATAGTCTCTCAACGTATTGAAGACTTCTGATTCATTCCATATACGTGAGAACCGGGTTTGTCTTACATTGCCGCAGTTAATATCGAGAAAACCACATGGCTGAACAACCCCTGTGTGCGATATGAAACAAAAACTGATTCCACCAAGACAACCCCGCGTTACCGCATCGAGACCATGACTTTGAAATGTAACCTGCTTCCCTTCCTGGCGGGCCCGCTGCCTCAATATCCTGTAATAGTGAGGGGCGCAGGTGGCTTTCAACTGAAGGGGGACCTTGTTCCTCTGCTCGTAAAACCAGTTGAGGGTTTCTTCGTATTGTTCTGCAGAGATGGCTCTGTCTACAATATATTTTCCCCTCCCTGTTGGGACCAGAAGAAATATATGGTGGGCGACCGCACCAAGTTCGACGGCGAGTTGCTGGATATTTGGAATCTCCTCGAGGTTTTGCTGCGTGATGGTGGTATTGATCTGGAAATCAAGGCCACATTCTTTGACGTGGCGGATTCCGCGCAATGCCCCATCGAAGGCCCCTTTCACCTGCCGAAATTGGTCATGTGTTCCGGCCGTGGCCCCGTCAAGGCTGATGCTGACCCGCTGAATGCCGGCAGCCACCATCTGTTTTGCATTGGTCTTGGTGATGAGCGTGCCATTAGTCCCCATCACCATGCGAAGCCCCTTTTCTGTACCGTAGCGAGCGATCTCCATGATGTCTGGACGAAGAAGGGGCTCACCCCCTGTAAGGATGATTACGGGGTTACCAACCTCACATATCCTGTCAATGACTTGAAAACAGGCCTGAGTGTCGAACTCATCCGAATGGTGTTCCCTGCCGGCTGCTGCACGGCAATGAACACAGGAAAGGTTGCAGTTTGTGGTGACCTCCCAGGCTACAAGCCGTATTTCTTGCTTCTGGTTAGTCATGAGGTCAGTTCTCTTGCCGCCTCCTTGGCAAAATAGGTGAGAATCATATCTGCACCGGCACGTTTTATGGCAAGAAGTGTTTCCATCATGACTTTTTTCCCGTCCAGCCAGCCGAGTTTGTCCGCAGCTTTGATCATCGCAAACTCTCCACTCACATTATATGCTGCCAGTGGTAGGTCGATCTCTTCTCGAGCTCTATAGATAATATCCAAATAAGGTATGGCTGGTTTCACCATGATAATATCGGCGCCTTCTTCCACATCCATAGTGACTTCCCGAATGGCTTCCAGGCTGTTTGCGGGGTCCATCTGATAGGTTCGCCGGTCTCCGAATCTTGGCGCCGATTCAGCGGCCTGGCGAAAAGGGTAATAGAATGCGGAACAATATTTGGCAGCATAGGACATAATGGGTGTCATTTCAAAACCGTTCTCATCAAGGCTGTTACGTATTTCTGCAATACGCCCGTCCATCATATCGGAGGGGGCTACCATGTCCGCCCCGGCCCTGGCATGCGACAGGGCTATACGCGCCAGCAGATCCAGGGTGGCATCGTTTTCTATGATCCCCTTGTTTACTACACCGCAATGGCCGTGGTCGGTATACTCGCAAAGACAGACATCTGTTATGATTAATATATCTTCAACCTTGGCTTTAATGGCTCTGACGGCTTTTTGCACGATTCCATCTTTTGCATAAGCACCGGTGCCAAGAGGATCTTTCTTATCAGGGATCCCAAACAACATCACGGCAGGTATACAATGATCGCGGGCTTCCTGAACTTCTTTTACGGCATTGTCTATCGAAAACTGGTAGTGTCCCGGCATGGATGGGATCGGATTTTTAATCCCTTTGCCTTCTATGACAAAAATGGGGTAGATGAGATCATCAACAGATAGCTCGGTTTCCCGAATCATCCGCCTGAAGTTCTCATTTTGCCGCAGTCGCCTTGGTCTGTAATCAGGGAAAAGCATAGACTACTCCTTGCTTTGGTTTTGGATGCCGGAGGCTGGATACCGGATGGCTGAAGAAAAATCCTCCATCCTGCATGGCCTGTCACACCACACATGATGCATCAGGCGTTCTGTATCCCGATTTCTTTATCCGTAAGATAACATGCAGGATCCGGCGCCCATATGTCTCCTGTTACAGCTTCGGCGCGAACCCTGAAATTACCTGCACAGATATCGAGCCATCGGCACCTGCCGCATCGGCCCTTTACGTATTTCTTCTTATTTTTAAGCGCTTTCATGAGGGGATTAGCTAAATCTGTCCACACCTCACTGAAAGGCCGCTTCCTTACATTGCCAAAGCTGTAATGACGCCAGAACTGATCAGCGTGGATTTCTCCATCCCAGCTCACACAGCCGATTCCTCTTCCCGAATTGTTTCCCTCGTTCCATTTAAGGAGTTCAAGGACTTTTGCTGCTCTCTCTGGATCCTCTTTAAGGAGGCGTAAATATACATACGGTCCGTCTGCATGGTTGTCTACCGTGAGTACCTCTTTTTGCTTGCCGCGGTCATAAAGATCCTTGGTCCGCTCCATAATAAGATCGACAGCAGCCCGGGTTTCCTCGTGGGAGAGATCCTGTTCAATGAGCTTGGAGCCACGTCCGGCATATACCAGGTGATAGAAACATACACGGGGGATATCCATATCTTCCAGGAGATCGAAAATGGCGGGAATTTCTCCGACGTTGAGTTTGTTTATTGTAAAACGAAGCCCTACCTTGATGCCAGCATCTTGGCAATTCTGTATACCGGCTATAGCGGCCTTAAAAGCCCCTTTCACTCCTCGAAACCGGTCGTTAGTCTCTTCCATGCCGTCTATGCTTATACCCACATAGGAAAGCCCGATCTCTTTGAGCAAGCGGGCCTTTTCGGCGGAAATCAAGGTGCCGTTAGTAGAGATCACGGCGCGCATTCCGTGCTCTACGGCATAAGCGGCAAGCTCTAAGAGATCGTTGCGCATAAGAGGTTCGCCTCCGGAGAACAGAACCACCGGTACTCCAAACTGTGCCAGATCATCCAGAAGCCTTTTCCCCTCCTCGGTGGTCAATTCATTGTTAACCGGGCTTTCACTGGCCTTGGCGTAGCAATGGATACACTTCAGATTGCATCTGGAGGTCACATTCCAGACGATTACAGGACGCTTGTCCTTGGAAAATTGTAGTAGATGGGATGGAAGCTGGTCCGATGTGCGACCATAACGCAGGGCGTCGGACGGCTCAACCGCGCCGCAGTACAGTTTAGATATGCCAATCATGGATGCAAACCCTTTTTCAACTTATAAGTTCAGATTGTTGGTAACACTTTAGCTCTTTGAAAAAATAGACCCGGGGTATCAGTTTAGATTTTTCAAAATATTATTGCGGATAGGCCATCCGATTGGAGAATGGCTCACTGTCTGAGAGCATTAGTGAGCGTTGAGAAAAAACAGTAGGGTGAATATTCGCCCTTGACGATAACTGATATTGTGACCGAATGGATCTTATTTGAACTTCTAAGCGCTGTTTTTTCTTTACGCTCAGTTACCTGCCTGCCGGCAGGCAGGGGCTCGAGTTTGAGACGGTCTCCAATCGGATGGCCTATCCGTTCTGTATGTCTGTTTTTTGAAAGGGCTGGAGTTATACCTTTCAATTTACGAAGGATCATCCTTTACATACGACTCTTTTACCAGGTCATCGAGAAACTGTTGGGGGTTTTCCAGTCCTTCCTTTGTAATCACAAACGTGGTTTGACCAGTACGGTCGCGAATAAGTTTAAAGCCATATTCAAACTTGCTGGTCAGCTCTTTGTAAAATTCTCCCAAAGCTGTCGGAGAAGAGTTCATCCGCAGGATAATTAAGTCTATACAATCCTGGTCCAAGATAATATTAAGAGCATGTGTCTTATGAAAGTAAGCCTCCATATTCTTAATCTGATCACGGTAGTTTTTGATTTTTTTTATAACGGCCGCAACATCTGAAGTCCCGGATCCATAAATTTCTGCAATGAGGTCAATTCGGGATGGGGTAAGCTCTATGCCATATTTTTCAGTCAGCATGGCAGAGTGGTGTGTTACATATTGTTTGATCGATTCCTTTTCCTGCTGCGCAAGCTTTTCGTAAGTTTTCTCTCGCCAGGAGCGGTTTGATACAGACAGTATTTTCTTGAGCGCACTTTCAGGGTCTTTTACCACTTCTTCTGTGACCGGAACTTTCTTTATACCTGTCGATGGGAGTCTCTTTTCAAGTTTTATCAGGATTTTTTCAATTACACTCGTGAGGCCTCGTGCCCCTGTGCCATCCTTATAGGCAAGGCGGGCAATTTCCCTGAGCGCCCCATCATCAAATTTAACCGCTATATTGTAAGCCTTAAAATCAAGCTTCTTGCTCAAGATTATTGGGTTGTTCGGGTTCTTCAAGATGGCAAAAAGGTCATCTTCGGTGAGTTTCTCAAAAACTGAAATTACGGGAAGCCTACCAATAAATTCAGACTCGAACCCGTACTTGATCAGATCTTCAGGTTTAACATGTTTTAGATACTCGATTGAATCTGACCGGCTCCTGATAGCCGCGCCAAAACCTATCCCTTGATCCACCATGCGTTTTTTGATGATCCCTGCAAGATCGTTGAAGGCACCGCTCATGATGAACAGAATGTTCTTTGTATTGATATAATGTTTCTTCCGCTTTCCGGTTTTTCTGTAACGCTCAATTTCCTCAAGCATGGATATCGGATCATGGGGTACCCTGAGGTCTATATCAGTTTCCTCCATGGGCTTAAGGAGTGCACGCTGAACACCCGTGCGGGAAACATCAGGGCCAATGAGATTTCTGCTGGAGGCGATTTTATCGATTTCATCGATATAGATGATGCCATACTGGGCCAGCTTGATGTCGTTATCGGCTTCGCGGACTAAATCCCGCACCAGATCTTCAACGTCACCGCCCACGTAGCCGGTCTCACTGAACTTTGTGGCATCCCCTTTGACCATAGGTACGCCAATTTTGTCGGCAATCAGTTTAATCATATAAGTCTTGCCGACGCCTGTGGGGCCTATCATGAGAATATTGTTTTTGATGTTCCCGACTATGGCATCATCTTCCCCATTGGATGACCGTGCCTGTTTGATTCGATGAAAATGAGTACATATCTTGGTAGCCAGAATTGCCTTTGCCTCGGACTGTTTCACAACGTACTGGTCAAGGTAGGCCTCAAGCTCCTCGGGCTTTAACGAAAAATCTATCTTTTTTTGCTTCCGGGGTTTTTCTTCTTTCTGATCAGGAGCCTCTGCGGGAATAACAACAGGAGATATCAACTTTACGCGGCCGCCAAATTTCTCTGACAAAAATTGGCTGATCTCCTTTTCGATCTCTCTGGGGTCTGGGAATTTTCGGTCCTTTTGAGTCATTGCTTCTCGCTTTCACATCGATATTAGAATTTCCTCATCGTATGATTTTATGTTTCGGAATTCCTACAAGCCATTGAAATTACAGCTACTTATTTCCGCTGTTGCAGCCTCTATCACGGAATGACGGAATATTGGACAAAAGTATCAGTTTAGATTTTTGAAAATATTATTGCGGATGGCCTGTCCGTTCCGTATGCCTGGTTTTTAAAAGAGCTAAAGTGTTACGGACAAAATAACAATCCTTTGGTGCCCATTATGAGCGCAAGCTTCGCTACGTGAGACCTTTGCATAACTCCTTTTCCACTCCTTTGTATGAACTTTTTGATCCATCCACGGGCTTGCTCACTAAATCCCAAAAAAACAGGGCCTCACGGCCTCAAACAGTTTGTGATTTGTCC
>Ga0164318_10003683_pt1 | contig 14591 bp, 16 predicted proteins | sample GuaBasSedimGuay9_FD_113734 | JGI IMG/M metagenome (GOLD analysis project Ga0164318, IMG submission 113734) | Subseafloor sediment microbial communities from Guaymas Basin, Gulf of California, Mexico - Guay9, Core 4571-4, 0-3 cm | ecosystem: Environmental > Aquatic > Marine > Hydrothermal vents...
AATCACAAAGTCCTTAACGCAGCACTGCTGTGTCTGAGGCTTTGTTCAATCAGGCCGATCAAACCTGACCTAACTCTGAGCGCTATATTGTCCAATTTATTCCCGGACGGATCCTAAAGATTGGGTTAAGCAATTATAATGCCAAACATTAAAACTATTTTTCGAAAACTCAAGTATATACTGTGCCGCAGGGAAATGGATTTCATGATCATTCTTTATAACATTATAACGCGGAGAAGATTAAATGCCTAAAATTCTTGAAGGTAAACTTCTTGCCAAAGATAAGAAGTTTTCGCTCGTTGTTAGCCGGTTTAACGATTTCATTACTCAAAATCTTGTCAAAGGCGCTGTTGATGCATTGATACGAAGCGGTGCAGATGACGCTGATATCGATATTGTAAAGGTGCCAGGCGCTTTTGAAATTCCGCTGATAGCAAAAAAGATGGCTGGAAAAGGCAAGTATAATGCCGTTATTTGTCTTGGAGCGGTTATTCGCGGATCAACTCCTCATTTTGATTACGTAAGCGCAGAAGCAATCAAAGGAATTGCCATTGTTGGCATGGAATTTGAAATTCCTGTTATACTGGGTATTATCACAACTGATAATATTGAGCAGGCTATTGAAAGGGCCGGCACAAAGGCTGGAAATAAAGGATGGAGTGCTGCAATGGCTGCCGTAGAAATGGCAAATTTAATTGAGGTTGTCGATCAATCATAATTATGGGGATTCGTCGCAAGTCACGAGAGCTTGTCATGCAGACTCTCTTTTATATAGAAAAAAGTTCATATAATTTTGATGACTCATTAAATCTTTTTTGCAGAAATTTTGTTCCCTCAAAAAAAATACTTCCCTTTTTCTTGAAATTACTCAAAGGAATTGTATCTGTAAAGTCTGAAATCGATATAATTATTGAGCGTTCTTCCAGTAACTGGAAGATAAGCCGCATGTCGGGTGTTGACAGAAATGTAATGAGAATTGCTGTTTATGAAATGCTTTATTGCCCTGATATTCCAATAAATGTAACGATAAATGAAGCAATTGACATTGGGAAGAAATATGGTGCAAAAGAATCAGGTGCCTTTATAAATGGGATATTGGACAGTATTCGTCTATCTCTGGAAAAAGGGGAAATAAAAAGTACCCGGAAGGTTGATCGGAAGTGAGAATTTTTTTGCAAGATCAAGAAAAATGAGAACTTAATTTTCAGGAGGCAGCATTGATCATAAAAAATTTGGAAGTCGGCCCTATTATGGCAAATTGTTTTATTGTAGGATGTGAGAAGACCAAAAAGGCCGCTGTTATAGATCCGGGCGATGAAGCAGACAGAATTCTGATGTCACTTGCGGAATCAGAGCTGACAGTAAAGTATATTATAAATACGCATGGTCATTTTGATCATGTTGGTGGAAACAGACAACTTCACGATGCAACCGGAGCAGATATTTTAATTCATCCTCTGGATGCTTTTATGTTAGGTCAAATTTCATCTTCTGCAGCCAGTTTTGGGTTGGCTTCGGAAAATTCACCGCCTCCGAATTTAACTGTTGAAGATGGTGATAAGATTTCATTCGGCAGTATCACATTAGAAGTTATTCATACGCCTGGACATTCGCCGGGTGGCATTTCACTTTATACAGACGGTCATGTCTTTGTGGGAGATACGCTTTTTTGCGGTTCAATAGGGCGTACCGACTTTCCTGGCGGAGATTTTGATACTCTGATATCAAGTATTAAGAACAAGCTGTTTGTGTTGGGAGATAATGTAAAAGTTTTAACGGGCCATGGACCGGAAACCACCATCGGAAGGGAAAAACAATTAAATCCTTTTGTACGCCAGGTTTGAGTTCAAAAACAGTAAGACCAGAAGAACCACAACGCCTCAAATCATCGAAATCTCTGCCAATACATAAGGGATACAAATTTTCAGGCAGCTTTGGGTTGTCAATTAACCCTCCGAAGGCGCATCACAACTCGCAGGCACTTGCAACTCTCTATAAGCTTATTCTTTTCTCCTCCTAATTTTTTAATTTAATAGCATAGGATATCCCATTTTCTTCTATATTATATCAGGTGATTGATTGTATTCAGAGTAACTTCTTAATAAGTTATGGCATTTATGTGCTTTTCCCTTTGGAAAATGGAGATTGAGGGGGATTTTACCATCTTTGCCCTATTTCACAAAGAACGTGTTTTAAGCAGCAGTCGGTTTTATTTATCAGCAATATCAGATGGTTGTTCAGTTTGTAAATTAATGTTCAAAAAGAAACCTGATATTTGCGGATGGTCGTCAGGATACCAGACTGCTCGGTTTCTATGATTTTCAAATTGAAGGACTTGAAGGCAGTATTTCTTGTCCCGTGATTTTTGCGCCAAAGGGTTCCCTTTTCTTGCTTGGAGCGACAGCTTTGGAGAATTTTGGTGTGGATGCGGATCCGATTCAGAAAAAGTTGAAGCCGATTTTGGCAATCATAGGTGGTTTTTTGGCATCGCAATGACAATTGTTAACGAAACGAATAAGGATAGATCGTGGGAGGGGTTTCTTTAGTGGCGGGTAGAGGAGAATTATGCCGGGCAAACCAAATTAGATGCGCTGGGAACCTTACTTCATGTTATTATCAAGGAATCAGGCCAAACAAGAAAAGCGCAGTTTTTTTGTCTGATAGGATTTACAGCCTGCTGCAAAACATGTTAAAAATTCTCAAACAGCCTCTTAGGCTTTTTGTCTTGTCAATGTTCATCCAGATTTTTGCTCATCCGGATTTTTCAGATCCAAAATTGATCTCCAGGAAAAGTTTTTCTTTTGACATGGAAATATCGAATTGTTCGTAAATATTGGATCTTTTTCAAGGTCAAAGCGGGATGAAGCAACGGCATCTTTCCATAACGCGGTATGGGGAATAGGGGAATAGTATGCTAAAATTGGTGTTATTTCACATTGTCTGACAATTTTTATGGAATTTTTTATTGAACCGGTCGACTGGCCTGGTAGACCTGCGAGCAGATAGGCACCGATATCCTTTTTCCTGAAACCCGCTTCCTTTAAATAAGAGACAGAGCGTATAAACTCATCTGCCGCTACCTTTTTATCAAGTTTGCCTCTTTTTTCAAAGTTTGCTGTTTCAAGTCCGAGGCGTACGGTTTTGAAGCCGGCTCTAAACATCAGAATTGCGATATGTTTGGAAATTTCACGTATATGAAGAGCATTTGGTGTATGAAAGAAAATATCGAACTTTCCCCTGATTATCCCTTCCAGCAATGGAACAGCGTGCTGCTTGGAATCCACAAGAAGTGCATCATCATAAAAAATGAAATTCTTAACGCTGTATTTTTCGTGCCAATATCTGATCTCTTCCACAACTATATCAGGATTGCGCTGCATACGCACGGGATCTATAAAGTTTGATGCACAGTAAGCACAAGAAAAAGGGCATCCTCTTGAAGTAATTATGGGAACATAATTAATTTCTCTTTGAAGTTCAAGCGCTGGATAAGGATATGTATTGAGGTCGTCTGGGTTAAATTTTGATTTTACAGGGAAACCGGTATATTCAGATACAAGTTCTAAAATATACCTCTCACCATGTCCGATTTCAACCTTGTCAGCACCTGAATGCTTTACTGCGTGATTATAGCATAGGCTTGCGTATATGCCCCCAAGCAGAATCGGCACATTCGAAAATATTTTTCTTATGATGGATATGGTCTGTTGCAGGCCGGTATACCAGTATGTCATCAGGGAAGTGACAAGAACGAGGTTAGGCTTTGGTATGGATAGGAGATCTTCTTTAAACCAGTTTTCTTTTATTCCATAGCAGGAAAATTTTCTCGGCATCTTTTCAAGCCCTTTTGGTTTGGATATCTCTGTTTTAAGATAGGGTCCACGGCCGTATCTTGCATGGGGATCAACCCTTAATGATTTTGGATGGAACCGGTCAAGACAGTCAATATAAGAAATGTTAAATCCGTGGCATCTTAGTATTGATGCAAGGGATAAAAGTCCTATGGGCTTTGCCCAGAAGTCATAAGCGGCAAAATCATGTATCCATGGATTTACAAGAAGAATATTTGGAGCATCAGTTTTCAACTGTACAGCCCAAGGTTTTGTTCAGCAAATATGATATTTTCTTAAATTTCATAGTCCTAAGGAACGGGGGCGAAATAATTTCCCCAATTAAGCATCATAGCTTCAGGCCATCTTCGCCCGATTTTCAATCACAAAAATATTGAAATAGCCCGCTATTTCTTCAACTTTTGTAACTGAAGATCGAACAAACCTAACCCAAATCTATGCGCCTACTTATGGAAGTTATTTCGTCCCTGTTCCTAAAGAGAACTTTGATAGCTTTGGAAGCTAAAGTTTTCAAGGGTCGTTGTGAAAAGAATCATCTGTCGCAGTCTGATTGAAAATATTTCATTGAAGTTTTTTTTAATTCTTTTTGACTAAAGAGAATGGTGAAAGTCTCTACAGAGATTTTTTCTGACATACGTTTAACTAAGTCTTTACATGTATCTTCATTTTTTGCATGAATCATGGTATAAATATTATATGGCCAATTATCGGAAGGATTTCTCCTGTAACAATGGGTCACCTGCCTGTAAGATGCGAGCTTCTCCCCGACTTCATCGACACGATCTTCAGCAACCCGCCATGCCACCATGGCGTTTGCCTCGAAACCTGACTTTTGATGTCTTATGGTTGCGCCAAAACGACGTATTATTCCTCGGTTGCAAAGATCTTTCAGTTTCTGCAAAAGCTGATTCTCTGAGATCATCAGTCTATTTGCAAGTTCAAGATAAGGACGCTTTGTAACAGGAATATCGCCTTGAATTAAAGAGATTATTTTTTTTTCGAGTTCTGTAAGCATACAGGATAATCGGGCTGTACAATTACGAATTTTTGACATCAATTTCCGACAATGCTGGAATAATCGGAATTTCTAATTCTCAATTTTCACACCTTATCATAAAATAGCTGTTTAATGTCGTTTTCCGCTGCCTTACAGATTCCTCTTTCTGTGATAAAACCTGTGACAAGTCTCGCTGGAGTGACATCAAATGCAAAATTTGCAGCAGGGCTGTTTTCAGGTGTAATAAGAACATTTTTTATTTCATTTTGGCTTAACCCCCGGACGTATCTGACTTCATCGGGATTGCGCTCTTCTATTGGTATCTCCTTTACTCCGTCTTTCAAGTTCCAGTCGAATGTACTGGATGGAAGAGCAACGTAAAAGGGTATGTTATTATCCATCGCAGCAAGAGCTTTAAGGTATGTTCCGATCTTGTTTGCAACATCACCTGTGTATGTTGTTCTGTCTGTGCCCACTATCACCATGTCAACCATTTTATGCTGCATCAGGTGACCTCCGGCATTATCTGTTATTACAGTATGCCTCACACCACGTCTTCCCAGCTCCCATGCAGTTAAGCGCGCTCCTTGATTCAAAGGTCTTGTTTCGTCCACCCATACATGGATATCCAGATTCTTCTCAAATGCAGCATAAATGGGTGCAGTTGCAGTGCCATATTCTACACATGCAAGCCATCCGGCATTACAATGGGTCAGTATGTTGACTGTCGCTCCTTTTTTTCTTTGGCTTATTTCATCGATCAGTTTTAAACCATATTCTCCAATCTTTCTGCAATTTTCAGATTCTTCTTCCGCGATTGCTGAAGCTTCCTTTTTAGCGGCATCGACTTTATCCGAAGAATCTTTTGCTTTTAATACCCTGGACAAAACTCTGTCAACAGCCCAGGCAAGATTAACAGCCGTAGGTCTTGCCGATTTTATTTTAAAGCAGGCATCGGTTATATAGCTATCATTTATTAAATCGTCGGAAGAATTCCCAAAATAATTCAAAGCCGCAAGATAGACTCCGTATGCGCCGGTTACTCCTATGAGAGGGGCACCTCTTACATACATCTCCTTTATAGCCATGATGATATCATCAATATTTTTTAGATCGATAACAATAAATTCGTGTGGAAGAAGCCTTTGATCTATTATTTTTACAGTCTTAAAATCATTATCCAGCCATATAGGACGAAGTCGCTTTTCATCTACTTTCATTATTAAGTCCTTTGCTGTATTTTTAGATGTACTTGAGTTCTTTAAAATCAGCATTCGGCACGTTCATTGCTTCAGAGAAATTTAGAGAAATCTCCGGCCGCAAGCATTACGTCAATATAAATAACTTAAGGGCTGTTTGTTTACCAGCGATGCATAATATCGTGCCCTCTTCGCTCAGCAACTTGATCCTGCAACTGGTGAAATCTTTTACTGACCACCGCAGCAAGATTAGCCATAACCAGATACCCGATTTTAACATCCTTTTCGCAAATCTGTTTCAGCTCCTTTGCATCAAGCCTTAAAACTTTGCATTTTCTGGTAGTACAGCAAGCTGAAAGTTTATATTTGTATGGAGGCATAATACTTGACCATCCAAGAGTCATTGTTTGTGATAGTGAAGATATCACTCCTTCTTCCATGGTAAAACCTTCGGGAAGGTCAAAATGCAGATCAATCAGTCCGTCTATAACTATCCAGATATATTTTGCATCTTCTCCCTTGCAGAATAATTTGTCTCCACGTTTGTATTCCTTCTCAACGCAGCACTCTCTAACCAAAGATAGCTGATCATCATTCAACCTTTTAAAGAGACCGACTCTTTCCAGGAAACCAAGTCTGATCATGAAACTCTCCTCATTTTTAATCTTTACGAGATATTAGAAGAAGCCGTTTGAGAATATTTCCTCCTCAGGAGACTGTCCGAGAATGAGAATTTTTTTTTGCAAGGTCAAGGAAAGCACAGAGATTGTGGGAAATAGCCATTCTCGGACAGCTTCCTAATCTTTTTTACTTTGTTTTATCTTTTGCCAGTACAAGATCGGTCTGGATATTATCTTTAAGAATATGTTCTTTAAAAACCCTGCGCATTTTATCGGGATTCATTTTCTGGTATATAACCGGCTCTTCTCCGCCAATCTCAACAGTGACATTCGGCTCAGTATTGCACATCCCAAGACAGCCTGAACTTATTACTTCTATTCCCTGCCGGTTTGACTTGACTATCTCCTCCATTAGAGCGGTCATAACTTCACGAGCACCTGCGATTATTCCGCATGTTGCCAAATGAACCGTGATTTTCACTCCGGCCAGAGGAGCAGCAATAGTTGTGTCTTGTAATCTTTGAAACCGTTGACCAATAACTGCAATTAAATTTGACATAACAACAAAACCGATTCCGGGTTCTTCTTCAAAAAGTTTAAGAAGAGCTTCTTTGTCAAGCTGTACAATGTCACAGGTATTGGTTGTGCAGTAAGCAGAAAGCCTGTATTTATAAGGTGAAACAAGGCTTGACCATGCAAACGCCATCTTTTCCGATATGGAATAAAGGGTGTTTTCTTCCTCAGCAAAACGAGACGGCAAATCAAAACGTAAATCGACTCGTCCTTTTTTCACAATTTTTAAACTCGTTGCGTCTTCTCCTTCACGGAAAAGCCTGTCACCATACCAATATTTTTTCTCGCTGCAGCACTTTTTGATTAAAGCTAACTGGTCATTATCCAGACCCTTTAATACTTCAACATTTTTTAAAAAAGCAATATCAATCATAGATACCTCCTCATGTGGGGGGATACCTCCTCTTATTTTTCAATTAACCATGATCTCTCAGGAGTTAGAACGGTGCAAAATCAAGGTATTTCAGTCCGAAAAGATACAGGTATTTATTTAGCGGGTCAAATAACGCTGCTGATATGGTTGTTCCCGTCCGCTTCCGGCAAAGAACATAAAAAGAACATAAAATGAGAGCATCGAAATTGTCCGACCTTTACTCCTCTTCTGCCCTGGCAAGAGCGAAATCGGTTTGAACCTCTTCAAGTAAAACATGCCGTCTAAAGATCTGGCGCATCTTATTGGAGTTTACTCTTTGGTAAATAATCGGTTTCTTTCCGTTTACTTCAACAGTGACATTCGGCTCACTGCTGCACATGCCCAGACAGCCTGAAGCGATTACACGGATATCCCGCCTGTCGGTTTGATTCATCTCATCCATAAGAGCATTCATTACCTCACGTGCTCCAGCGGCTATTCCGCATGTGCCCATATGTACGATGACCTTTACCCTTGGATCTCCTTTATATGTCAAAGTTTTCTTTGATTTTTTTTCTTTAATACTTTTTAGGTCTTCAATGGTAAGTTTCGCCATCTTTTCTTTCCTCAGAAGTCTGTTTTTTTATTTTGGCCGGCATCTTACATGAAGACTTTCTTATGAGAAAGACAGTTTAATCTTTTAACCGGTCAATTCCTTCTTTAACAAATTGTGTCAAGCGATGGATTACCAGAGGGTCGGACAACGAGTTGACCTTAAATTCTTTCTTGATCTCCCTGGTATCAAGGTTAAATTGCTTTTCGTCTATAATATGGGTATAGACGAAATCGATCTTGGGATTACCGAACATCAAAACAGAGAGCGAGGCCGCCATGTCTCCGACAGGAGCCCTGTCAATATGACCATATTTAAAAGTTGCGGTAATACAGGTTCCTTTTCCGGGTTCTGATTCAATGATAAAATCACCATCACATCGCCTGGCAGCGGTTTCAAGGAGTGAAAGACCCAATCCGATTCTGCGGGTGGTTCTGGAGGTAACAAAAGGATCGGTCACATTTTCGGCTATTTCAGGAGAAATACCGCTGCCATTATCGCTTATTTTAATTGTGAGCAGGTTTCTGCAGCGATCTTCATCCACAAAGATACAGATAAGATCACCTCCTGCATCTATTCCATTTTCAGCAATATCAATAATATGAAGAGAAATCTCTCGCAATAAATCAAACCTCTATCATTCTGCCCCTTTTGCCCTTCAGAGCAAGGGAGATTTCTTTAAAACTTGGAGCAGCCATTTTAAATACCGTCCAGACAATGCCGATATCATCAGGAAAATGAGCATCAGAAAAGGTCACGCATGGCAGCCCCTTGATTTCCGATATTTTTTTGCGGGCTTCAATGATAGAAATATGGCGCGAAACCTCTACGCCGTCAATTCCAAGGTTGTTTGGAATGAAACCGAGCTGCCTGATAATACCGAATGCGGGTCTGTTTACATGTGCAGCAATGCTTATGCCCCCTAAAATATGAATTTTTTCAATAATTTCAAGAAGTCCCAGACTGGTAGCCCCAATTAACAATTTGGAGTTTTTCCCCATCACTTCGTCATTTTTGTCGACAATTATCTGTTCCCCAAACATTTCGGGCTGATTTTCCCCCGGCAGGTTTGCATAAACATATTCCTGCATGGATAAAGCCTGCTCCAGGTTTTCAAAAAGGCCGAGGATATGGACCTCTTCTTTGGAACAGATTTCCATCCCTGGCAAAACAGATATCCCCATTTTTTTTCCGGTCCACATGACCGAACCGGCGTTTTCCATTGAATTATGATCACAGACACCTATAATATCAAGGCCTTTCTTACAACTCTTCTCGATGATTTTTCCAGGACTCATTTTTGGGTCGCCGCAAGGAGAAAGGCATGTATGAATGTGTAAATCAGCCTTAAAGCGTATCACTAACGCTCCATTTTAATTTGTGCCGTTTTAATTTGTAATAGATAGAGCTTAACGTAACCTCTCAATAAGTTAGGGTACCTATGTACTTCTCCCTTTGAAAAAGGGGGATTGAGGGGGATTTTCACATCGTTGCCTTAACTTTTTTGAGAAGTTACGATCTTAATCGGCAATTTCCTCTTTTTGTTCGGAAATTTTAACCCCTTCAGCGTAAAGTTGTCCAGCCAGGTTAAAAGATGAGCCAGGCCATAAAAGAATAGGGATATTTTCCTGATCCGCTTTTTGGAGTGTCTCTTTGTCGGGTATTTGACCGCCTGTTATTACAATTGCCGCTATCTCACGCAAAAGAGCTACGGCCACGATATTTTGATGCCCCTGCACAGTCAGCCAGATACATCCAACAGGGGCATTACCCATAACATCGCTCAGCAGATCACCGCAATAGCCGCATCTGACCGGTCTGTTTAATCCGCTTTGGCCTGCTGCTACATTTAAATTAAAGATCTCTACCAGTTCATTTATTGTCAAATCCATCATTCCTTTGATTTTAACTTTTAGTTAACATCTGAGATGGTGAAAATCAAACGCTTTAAAACTGACAGATCGGATTGATTTGTAGAATAAAAAACAAGACTGCAACAATTTTTTTATAACAGCCGATTTTCATCATCCTGATTAACAGCCAACGGCTAATAGCTAATCGCTTGTTTCAGGAGTTACTCTCTTTCCGCGTGCCCGTATAACAAGACAATCATTTAACGAAGCTTTTCCTCTTACAACATCTTCTGCAAATGTTTTGCAGTCCGGTGCACCGCAGGCAGAACAATCTTTTCCCTTAATCATCGCCAGAATTTTTTCAATTTTATGAAGCGAATCGATAGATAAAGGTTCTTTCTCTTCACCAAACAACCGTTCCAGTCTCAAAGTGCTGGTTTCCGGCAAAAACCATCCTTCTTCATAAGATTGAAGCATATCTTTCCGTGATACCCTTTTCTTTATACCGCATTTTATGATCATTTTCTGAACAACGCTTTTTGCCAGGTATTTGTCAATGGCTGTAAGGGTTCCCCCTAAGCATCCTTCAGGACAGGTTCTGAATTCAATATACTCTATATTTTTAAAAAGACCCATCTCAATCTTTTCAAGATAGGTAATGGTTTCCTTCAAACCAGAGACAGCAAGAGCATGTTCTATATTCATATTAGCGATCTCTCCGCCTGAAAGGCACCAAATCAGACTGCTTCCGGTAGTACCGTGATCAAAAAGATCTTTTTGAAAATGCGGCGCATCGGAACTTTTTATCTTCTCGATCTGTCGATTCAATTCAGCATACACATCATTGATTCCCAGAGCTCTGCCGACATAAAGTCTTTTTTGCTTTATGGAGGTTCGGCTTGGAGCCAGCATGGTTGGACAGGGATTTATGTAATACTGGGCAACAGATTTCTCCTTTACTCCATATTGGCGGGCGATCAATTGTTTGACTTCCCTGACCATGAGCGCAAGCGGCCTTATAATGGGAAGAATATTCGGCAAAAGACTTGGAAACTTAAACGCAATAAGTCGAACCACAACAGGACAGACCGGAGAAATAAGGGGCCATGGAGATTTGCGGGTTGTCCGGTTCCTTATAATATATTCTTCGGCGGCGCACAAAAATAGTTCCAGGAAATACGACATGTCGACAACATGCTGAAATCCCATCTGCTTCAGTCCCTGAAGCACCTCTGCAGGCATTATTCCAGGAAACTGGGCAAAAAGAACAGGTGATACAAGAGCCACGGAAATCTCTTCTTTTTCCGGAGATGCCAATTTACTGGTAACAGCGCTGACCGCACCTGTAGGGCAAACACGGATACATTCCCCGCACCCTATGCAATGATCCACCAGGTGTACGGATTTTCCCCCTTTTATGCGGATGGACTTTGTCGGGCATGACCTGACACAATGGACACAAGCAATGCAGCGGTCTTTATCAAAATCAACATAAGATGAGGTCGGGATATCCTTATCCAAGTCTTAACCTCCTTCTTTACGCATGGAAAAAATCATTCGAACCTCGGTGCCCTTTCCTTTTTCCGACTCGATGTTAAAAATGTCTGCATTTTTCTTCATATTCGGCAAGCCCATTCCCGCTCCAAAGCCCATTTTACGGTATTCATCGGACGCAGTAGAAAACCCCTTCCGCATGGCCAGATCAATATCTTCAATCCCAGCTCCATTGTCTGATATAACCATAACTATTTTTCCACTGTTGATCTCAACAGACAAGAGTCCGTCTCCTCCGTGCATCACGACATTCATTTCACCTTCGTATCCGCAAATGGCGACACGGCGAATCAGGTTGGAATCAAAGCTTAATGACTTCAGTAAGTTCTGAACATTAATAGAAGCCTCCCCGGCACGGATAAAATCCCTTTTTTTTATATGGTAGGACTTTATTAAGGCGGTCATAATATTTTTTCCTGGAAAAGATTGAAACTTCCTGAAGCAACGATCTTTAAATTCGTATGGTATTCATCCAAAAACGAGATAGTCTGTTCGAGATAAAGATATATAAAAAATTTGCCCTTTCAAATCTTTCACCTGGAACCATTAAGACCTTTCATTCCCTGAGCGTGAAGCCTGCCGCAGGAAACAAACATGGAATATGGAGTCGATAACAACGGAATTTCATTTGCCCTCGCCATATCAATTACTTCCTTGGTCGCCTTTTTGCCTCGAACAAAAATCACAGCACCTACACCGGCAATCAAAGCTGTCCTGATAACCTGTACAGTTGTCAATCCCGTCATAAAAACACACCCTTTGGAAATTCCGGCAAGAATATCACTCATCAAGTCGCTTCCGCCAACTGTCTGAATCTCTTTCTCCAAATATTTTTCGCCTGATAAAACAGAAGCATCAAGAATTTTAACAATTTGTGAAAGTTTCATTGTGCTAAGGCTATTGGAACTATCTGTTATAATTTGAAAAAAAAGGTAATCTTATCGCAAGCGGGCAAGCATATATTGCAAAAGCCTACAAGTTGAGGTTTCTATATTGCGTTTTGCCATTAGAGATTCCCATGCCCAAGGCCGTCATGAATGATGTCTTCAAAAAACGTAATTTGTGACCGTATAGAGCATATCTCATTTTTAGGTTAATATTTTTCAATCTGCACGGTTAGCTGTTAAATGTATGGGAGAAAGCTCATCGTCTTATCCAAAAGCTGATCGCTAACAGCTAATGGCTAACCTTTTTAATTCGTGAGAAATCCCAAAATAGGGACGATGATGAGATAAAATAAACAGTATAGCATTAAATTTAAAAATTATAAAATAATGATTTTTATGTGTCAATGGAAAGTTGTCGAGTGTGTCGAGTTGATTCAGCAACTCTAAATTTTCAGAGGAATAGATGATGATCCAAATTATTTTCGCTTGCATTGATTATCGTTTTGATATAATAATAATAGAAAATTTGGTACCTAATCAAGACCTTTGAAAAATAGCTAATTCCGCTTACGTTCAAGTAAGGCGAAAATATGGCGCTAATGCTTCATTTCGTGCAATCGCAGGAATGCACTTCATGTATTTTGAGGATTACAGTTTGAGTCTGACCTGTCTGTGTTCTGTGTGAGGCCGCGCACAGGAAGGAGTAGAAATTGGGCGGAAGGCAGTTATTTTGCACGTTTTGCAAAGGTCTCTTTTTGCAAAATGCCTGGGTGGCGGAATAGGTAGACGCAAGGGACTTAAAATCCCTCGGTCCTTAGTGACTGTACGAGTTCGATTCTCGTCCCAGGCACCACAAAAGTTGCTTTGTTTTTATTTTTCGGCTTTAACCCTTTCATGCAGGTCAGAAAATCGGCAACTGCTGCAAAAAAGCATCTTCTGCCGGCAGGGCAGCAAACTCGTTCCCGCTTTTCAGTTACCATCTCTTTGTTTTACCTTCAAACCGAATATTTTCTGGGTTTGAAGAAGTGGCCGCCCAAATAGAAAATCCAACATATCGGGCTTTATATATCCCTTTTCTACGACAAGGGAGCGAAAGCTGAGATCGTATTGAAAAATGTCTAATATTTTTTCAACTGCACTATCGCTCTTTTTATTTACAGCTTCTGTATTTACATCTTTTGCAAAATGTCTGACCTTTTCGTATGAGCATTTCTCTTCATGCATTTCAATCAGTTCCCACAGCCATTTGATTTTAAAGAAAAGCTCTTTCCGCACCAGCCTGTTTTTTGAGTAGATCCTTTCTATTTCTCTTGTATCCCAGCATTTAAGCACCCTGCATTCAATCGGTCTCTTAGCATAAATTTTGCATCTATTTTCCCTTTGGTCAAAAAAAATGCACTCTTGAGATTTTTTTTTACTTTTTATCTTAATGATATCTGAAGCAGTCGGTATAAGTACCCCTTTAACGTTATCAAAAGCTGTCTCACCTTTTCTGATGGTATAAAGGTGTTTTGCCAATATTATTCCATTTTCGACAAGCTCTGTATCATTGCGGTGAAGAGATGGTCCGCCCTTTTTACAGCAAGTGCCGCAGCGGATACAATTTTCGATCATGGTCAACTGTTAGAGATCTCCTTATAATCCGGGTTATCAGATTCAAACCAGAATGGAACAATAAAAAAAGGCCATCCATAAAAAAGAGACGGCCTTTGTTGTTATATTGTCAGGTTTATTAAAATATTATTTGCTTTCCCCGGTCCCACATACAGCAGTCGGATCTGCCTTGACCTTGAGCGTTTCATACCGCTGCATATACTGATCTTCAATAAGAGCACGCAGCTTTTTAGATTCCTCTGGAAAGCTCTTTTCCAGAGAAGCGTAGCGAACCTCACCCGACAGAAATTCCTGGAGGGTTCCATCAGGCTCTTTGGAGTCGAGAATAAACGGATTTTTCCCTTCCGCCTTCAGTTGAGGATTGTACCTGTACAAAGGCCAGTAGCCTGATTGAACTGCAAGTTTTTCTTCTTCCTGGCTCTTGCCCATTCCCTTCTTGATTCCATGGTTGATGCAGGGAGAATAAGCCATTATCAAT
>Ga0164318_10003684_pt1 | contig 14589 bp, 12 predicted proteins | sample GuaBasSedimGuay9_FD_113734 | JGI IMG/M metagenome (GOLD analysis project Ga0164318, IMG submission 113734) | Subseafloor sediment microbial communities from Guaymas Basin, Gulf of California, Mexico - Guay9, Core 4571-4, 0-3 cm | ecosystem: Environmental > Aquatic > Marine > Hydrothermal vents...
ATTCACCGGATTATTCCCGCAGAACTGATATAAATTCACACTGTCCTGATAGTCTATCGGATCTCTTTGCGTCCACCGTCCGGCGATTGGGTCGTAAACTCTGTACACATATAAATAAAGTTCCGCGTCAGAGAGATATTCTTTTGTGCTGAATGTGTAGCGTGGTAAATTATCGGTTTCATTCTGATTTTCGTAGCAGTAATTTGAATCAGTCCGCCGATTGCCAAATGCATCATAACGATATTTTGCTACAAGTGTTTCTGTCCCGTTGTCATCCCGATAAGCAAGCAATGTGTCCCCGCGATGATTGCTTAAATAAAATATTACTTTTGCACTTGAGTCCGAACCGATGATTCCCGCAATCATGTCGCCGGTGCCTTCGGCTATTCCTACACCCCTTACAAACCATCTTGTAACCTCACCGGAATTATCAGTTTCAGCAATAGGAATATTCCCGTCATGGATTGTGTAGCCCCAAGTTAAAGAACTGTCGTTTGTTCCATTACCGATTCCGATTCTTCTATTCTGCGAATCATAAAGAAATCTGTAAACAGAATATAATCATGATAATGGATTTATCTCTTCCATTGAATATGGCTCTAATAATGGATATTTGCTCCACTCATTAAAATCAGCATCTTTCATATTTCTGTATTTTTGTATTGATGCACGTCTTGCATTCCAAGCAACATTAAGATGATGATAAATGTGTTGTAAATTTACTTCAAACTCATCTTCTATTGTTTCATCATCTAAAATATTCTTCTGTTTTTGAATTTTTAATATTGTATCTTGTAATGCTTGACTTGCTTGTTCTAAATTAGTAATAATTATATCATAATTCATTTTTTGTCCTCAAAATTATTAATCGTCAAACTTCTTTAATTGTTTTTCGAGCCTTTTAACTTCCTCCAGCACTTTTTCTTTTGCTTTCTTAGTACAACGTTTTGCATATCTTTTTGCGTTTTTTAAGGCGGCTTTAATTTCGGTTTTCCAGTGACCATCATTAGCTTTTCTATCATTTGGATTTTTTCCATGTCCATTCCCTGCAAGATAGCCAAGATGTTCCGTTGCAACACTAATTTGTTTAGAAGCATTATTAAATGCACGTCTTGAAGGACTTGCCAACTGTATTAAAGAACCAATACCATCTCTTGCACTTTAATAAATATTAGCAGCACCTTCATATAATGCATCTCCCAACTCTTGCGTTTGCTGTTGCCCAGCAGGTGTCATCATATATGCAGCAACGCCGGCTAAAGCTAAATAACCTGCATAAACTGCCATTGTTCCTGTAACTACAAATCTCCCATCAACATCCCATCCATTCACCGGATTATTCCCGCAAAACTGATAAAGATTTATCGAATCCTGATAGTCGATGGGGTCGCGTTGTGTCCACCTGCCGGCAACCGGATCATAAACGCGGTAAGCGTATAAATAAAGTTCCGCGTCAGAAAGATATTCTTTTGTGCTGAATAAATAGCGCGGGGCGTATTCCGGCTCGTAAACAAACCATGCTCCGCCACTTGATCCGGGAGCTTCATTTCCAAACGCATCATATTGATATTTGGCAACTATTTATCTAAAATTGTTTTTTCTAAAGTATTGCTGGCTTTATATAATAAGAATTTTTTTATTTTAGCCGGATCGTTAATGTGCGTTTTACTACATAAAGATAAAAATAATAAAACTAACAAAACTAATATTAATAATCCATATTCAATAAATTTACTTTTATTAATTACATGTTTCATTATAATCCTTCGCGACTTTTAAAGATGATGTAACTAAATTAGTATATCTTGCCGGAAAATTTTGTGTCAGTATAAAATCAAAAATGTGAATCTCCATTTGCCGTTTTTAAATATTGAGGATGTAAAGTTTCTGCTGTAATCATAATTAATTCTCCGTCTCTACTTAATCTACAATATTATATAGAAAAACTCTTGTAATGTAAATTCTATTATTAAACTTGTAATTCATTTTTAATTTGTGCAATGAAATAACGTATGTTCGCATGTTCATCATTAAATGAACATTCATTATTTAATAATTTTGTCATAAATGATTTTGTCAATATTTTCCTCTCGCTAAGGCGCCAAGAACGCCAAGAAATGCAAGCTACCGAAGATAAAAACCAAAAATATTCGGAATAAGAAATTTAACCAACCATATTTCAAGCGATATTTTTTAGGTAAGTTATAAAAATCGTGTATCGGCTAAATAATTGCGTCTTGAACGATAACACGGAATTTGCTAAAATAAAATGGCATTCAAAATAAAAATTAACAACTAACAACTAACATATAACCAAACAGGAGGAGGAAATGAAAAAGATTATAATTATTTTTACACTTATTGTAACCGCTTCACTCTTCGCAGCCGATGGTTCGTGGATTGCGACTAACGTGTATCCATCTTTGCGCGACTGGTCGGAAACGGCTGCCTGGGCAGGAGGAACAGTTGCTTCCGGAGCGGGCAGCACAGCTTATTTTACGAACGGAATAGACACGGTAGGAGTATATGGTATAAAAGGAATAACAATGGCGACAGGCCCAACAATTCAAAATGTAGTTTTTGACTTGGATACGTCTGATCCTACAGCATTGTATGTACTTGCCGGTGGAACGCTCACATTGCTTGGCACACCGACGATTTCGGTTTCGACAAGCATTGCCGGCGCATATATTGGCTTCCCGGGGTTTGGCGGTGCACTTGCCGGAACCGCCGGTTTTACCAAGAGCGGTCCCGGTCGGCTTGTTATGGCGCAGCCGAGTTTTATCAGCGGAAATGTTACTATTGCTGATGGCAATATCCTCATCACAGATGACAATGCTTTTACAAACGCTACTATAACAGTCAACGACAACAAAAATCTTTATATTGGCAATGGTATAGCGATGAACAGTGGTGATATTACTGTCCAGGGACCGACTACGCCGGGCACTGATCAGGGTGGCAGAATCCATCCTGAATTAGGTAATGGTAGTTTTACAGTTAACGCGAATATTATCGCTAAAGGTGAACACGCTTATGAAGGCGTCGGCGGCGATTCTACTAATAATCTTAACGGAACCATTAATCTTGATACCGGTGAATCGGCTTGGGCAGGTGTTACTCTCGGCGGTTCCGGTGTCTTGAATATTAACAGCAATATTGTTGGAACAGGTGATTTGCATATTCTTGGTCACTCTGCCTCCGGTCTTGTTCAGGTAATAAACATAAATGCCCCGGGAAGTTACACTGGTGGAGATACGCGCCTTGCTTCCTGGATGGCAAATCCGAGATTCGAAGCGAATTGCAACAACGCGTTTGCGATTTCAGCGCTTACCTTAGCAAATAACACCTATCTTCAAGGCGGTCCCGAGTCGGTTATTTTTGATTTAAACAATAATACTCAACAGCTTGCCGTTTTAGTTCTTGATGCCGGCATAACTCCTCCCCCAGGACAATTTGTAAAAATAATGGCAGGACCGACCGGTGGAGTTACTGTCACAAACTGGGCGTATTCTTATAATGGGAAATGTATTATTGAAGGCGGCACACACACAATCATTCCTTATTTTGGAATTAACACCGGTTCAGAACTAGTTCTCACAAATACTTACGTTAATGCTACAAGTGAATTCCTTATTTGGGGCGCTAACGCGGTAATGACAATCGACAATGGTGCTACCGCGCGGAATTTTGTTACAAGATTTGCTGACGCACCAATGGTTACAACCCTCAATCTTAATAAGGGCGGCAAGTTGGAAACTGCACGTTTTTGGACCGCTACAGCGAATCCCGCAACTACAAGTTTGCTGAATTTAAACGGCGGTATTCTATCTGACGGTGTTGAAGGAGAACATGAAGGCAGTTTTACAAACTGGTTTTCCGCGGGACAGTCCAATGTTGTTATGGCCGGTGGAGCGTTCATTGAAGTTAACAACGTAAACGGGCGGGAAATTTTACAGCCGTTTTATCACGATCCCGCTCTCGGTGCGGCGCAGGATGGCGGCTTGACAAAACTTGGTAAAGAAACATTGACACTTCACGGTGCGAACAATTATACGGGACCGACAATTGTTTCAAACGGAACCCTTATTCTTGCCGGATTAGGCAGCAGTAAGTTGCTCAAAGTTGCTGATAATATGACAGTTGGCGGAACAAGCGGTTCACTGACAATTCCCGCCGGCGCAACGGTTGTTCCCGGAAACAGTATTGGAACCATGTGGGTTGAAGGCAGTTTAAACATGGCTGAAGGAAGCCTTTATGACTGGGAAGTAACTGTGGGAAAATCGGCGGATTTAATCTATCCTTCCGGAAATCTTGATTTGCCATCCGCGGAAAACAGTGTTACGGTAAATGTTTATGATACAGGAGCCATTTTGGATACTGATACTAACATTCTGTTTTCTTTTGACGGAACGCTTAACGGAGATGTAAATTCAATTTTCCTGAGTTATCAAGGTGAAGTTACCGGTCCGCAAAATCCTGTGGTTTACGGGAGTGATATTGTAGTTGGCGGAATAGTAGTTCCCGAGCCTTTCTATTTATCATTTATCATTTATTATTTATTATTTATCATTAGAAAAACTAAATAATAAAGGTCATCGGGGACGATGACCCTCCAATCACACATTATCATTTATTATTTATTATTTATCATCAGAAAAACTAAACAATAAGGTCATCGGGGACGATGACCCTCCAATCACACATTATCATTTATTATTTATTATTTTATGGAGAAAGTTTTGATAATAAAATTAATTAACTCAAAAAAGCTGTGTTTAAATTTATTAAAATTATAATAATACTTGCCGTTTGTTGCTTTTGTAATCTTATTTTAGCGACTTCCGACGGAATACCAAACTCGCTTGACAGAGGACATCGTCTTATTCTAAAACACGGATTACAAATACAAGCTCTTTTATTTCCGGAATTTTATCCGCCAGGACAGACTTTCGATACAAATAGGTGGAAAGAATCGAATTTTACTACTCCAAATACCCACGAAGGTGCCGACCCGCAATATTTAACACCAAAATCACCATGGGCAAGATGGATTTCCTGGAATGATATTATCAGTACTAACGGACCGTACCTTAAATCCTGGGAAAGATCCTATTCACCTTATCTTGTCTCTCTTCAAGCCGGCGATGAGCGGAATATAAGAGACACAAATGTTATATTTTATTTCAAAAAAACTTTTGATATCTGGAAAAATTGTTATCCCAATGTTATTAATTACGGTAACTTCGCGGGGATGACTTGGAATACCGATACTGAACTAACGAACTATCTTGCAATTACCAAACCCGATATGCTGGTTATGGACTGTTACCCGTTTCGCGGTGATGTTGAAGGAGGTGGTTTAAAGCAATGGTATCATTCTCTTGGAAGATTTAGAGGATTAGCAATGGGCGGTTTAGACGGCAGCGGGGAGAAGCCGATTCCTTACGGCTGTTATTTTCAAACTTATACTTTGAATACAAACATTCCGTTAAGTTCTTCAGAATTAACACTGACGCAGTTTTTGCCATTATTATACGGATATAAATTTCTTGTTGCTTTCTTTTACAATCAATTGCCGTCAAATAAAATGTTCACGCAACTTTTTGACGATGGAGGCGATAGAAAACCTAACAGGAATTTCTTTCAGGCTGCTTCGAATAATTTTCAAATACTTAATATTGCACCTGCCTTGGAAAGATTAATTTCATGCGGGAGTAATGTTTGGGTTATTGCGGATAAGATTCCTGATTATGTAAAGAAATGGAATAATAAAGTTGATCCATACATCACGAAAATAAATTCATCTAAAAATAATGTTTGGATTGGATATTTTAAACCGCTTGATGAAAGTTTTGATGGACCGGTGTATAGTAATCAATTGTATTTTATGGTTCTAAACGGATTGGCTGCAACTAATACTTCTCCTAACAAATTAAAGCAAAAAATTCGCCTTGATTTTGATTTCGGGAATACAAATATCAAAAGTTTGCAACGTATAAACCGTCAAACGGGAAAAATTGAAAAGATCAAATTAAAACATATTGGCAGGAATAAATATTTTGTTGTAATAACTTTAAACGGAGGTCAAGCCGACCTGTTTAAATTTAATACCGGTGCGCCTTTTGTTGGAAGTTTAGACGCTCCGGAAAATATATTTCCGATAGAATATAAAAAAGTTATTATTGCCCCCGTGAAATTTTTCGCGACTAAATTCAAAAGTCCGCTTGGATATCCATTTGCAGCGAGTCAATGGCAAGTTTCTAATCATAAAAAATTTAAATCATTAATTTGGGATTCGGGGAAAACTGTTCCAACCGAGTCTTTCATACCTCCGGCAAGAGCTATTCCTTTGGGAACAAATTACTGGCGGGTTCGTTATCAAAATAGCTTGGGGCAATGGAGCTGCTGGTCGAAAGGCACACCGTTTATAATTTTATTTGTACCGGTAGAGAACTGATTTAAAATTTGCACGACCATAATAGTGTTAATTTTCAGACAATTGTTATAGTTGTTTTTCCAATTGTTTGGTATAATAATTATATGATATTATCAAACCAATCGAATTTATAAAGAAAATGGATATCCTAATAGCCCATTCCCAACGAGAAACAAGAATGTTTTATTTTAAAAAAAGAGGAATTCTTTCCGGAAATTTACGTGATATCCCGGCATTCAAAAGGCTCGCGAATCACGGAGCACGGACTGATTCAAACCGTGGCATCGCGCTTGTGGCTGTACTTGCCATTCTTGTTGTGCTCGCGATTATGGCGGCGAGTTTTACGGCTCTTATGAACATTGAAAATAAGCAGAGTGATGTTCAAATGAAATCGCAGCAGCTTGATATGCTTATAAATTCCGGTCTTGAACAGGCAAAAGCGATTATTACCGTAGCAGAACTTGACGCGAAGAAAAATAATATAGTTCCTGAGATTGCTAATTCCACAAAGCCGAAATGGTATGTTGTTAAAGATAAAACAGGAAGTGTTTTTGGAAGATATAAAATTAATATCGAAGACGAAGCTGCAAAAGTTAATGTTAATAAAGCTTTTCTTCTTAATAACTCTAAAGGCACAGGTTGGGATACAGGAGAAATTAATCTCCCCAACGCGCTTGGCATTCCACGCAAATCAGCCGAAAAAATAATAAAATACAAATACGGAAAAAATAATCTGCCGGGAACCCGCGGTGATGACGACCAAAACAATCTTATTTTAATGGCTGATGGAATTGATAACAATGCCAACGGAATAATTGATGAAGACGATGAAGGAATAAACGACCCCAAAGAATATTCGGCTGAGCATCTCAAAGGAGATGACACAAAATTCAGCAGCATGACAGAAATGATGAATGTAATTATCGGGAATAAAAATATTTCAGCAAATCTTCGCGCCGGAATTATGAAAGAAATCCCAAAAAGAGCTACTATTTATTCTGTCGATAAGCCCGGTTCACCAACGCTTCCTAATAAAATACCTTCCGATATAAATAGTATTACTGTGCGTGAATGTCGAAAGCTTTTGATCAAGGCTAATGCCGATACACCGTTTGAACCGAATTCAACCAGGCAACAGCAACTGGCTGCAAATATTATTGATTATCGCGACGAAAATCATGTTCTTTCAACTCTCGGTTCAACTTACGGTGTTGAAGCGGTTTGCTTCAATGAACTTCTTGCCAATGATGAATCAACAACACTCGATCTGGTTTACGCGAGGCTTGGGACATGGTGGGTACCGTCCGGTTTTTGGAAAGAAAAATTTGGTATGGTTGATGATAAACGTCCTATTTATTGCGTGGATTCTATGTACGGCTGTATTCCTGATTCACCTTCAATGCTTTCTAAACGATTTCAAAATCTTGATCCCAGAAAGATGTGGAGAATTAGGAAAAAAGGAACGAAAACGAACGGAAGACTTAAAATAAACGGTAACAAAATTACAATAGAATTTGGTGATACAATTGGCTCTGACGGTAATAATATTGATGGAACTCTTTATATGAGTGCTTCAAAAAAAATTCCCGAACGTATTCCTCCCGGCGGTAAAAGTTATTTTTCGTGGCCTAACAATAGTTCACCTACGGAAACGCAGTTTCCAAGCAGCGCTGTATTTAGGAATCACTGTAAAGAAATGTTGAATATTCTCAGAAAATTGAATATGAAAGACGGAGCAAAAAACCGCCCTGATTTTCCGAAAAATTATTTTAAAGATTCTCTTGTTTCAATTTACAGATGGCAGACAAATGGCAATAAAGATGAATATAACAAAGCAGTCGGAGTTTTTAAAATTGTCAGTGGTGATGAAAAATCAATCACTTTTGAAAATAAAAATGCTTATAGCAAAAGCTCACGATATGAGTTCATAAGAATGCTTAATTCTATCGGTATGTCAAACTCATATTACGATTTGAGCATTTCCATTAATTCATGGGCAAACGGACATGCCAGCATCGCCTGGGTGCCAAAAGCAAATCAAATGTTTTTGTTGCGTTCACGACAACCGGTTGCAGGAAAATACTATAAAATTATTTTCGGAAGATTGCCCGAATCACGTCCTACTGATGGCGAGAGCGGAATGAAAGGCTATTCGGATTTATTAGGTGTTTCACAGGATATTGGCGGAGAGTGGGCGATTGATAAAAAGTTTGAAAAAAGGATGTGGGTATGTAACAATGGTAAACCAATGAAAACAAAGTCCGGTGGATGGATGAATGTTCTTGTAACTTCATCTCCGGATGTTTCGCGCCTCGCAAAAAAAGGCCAAATGCTTACTTATATCCGATTACTCGCTCCGGAAGTTGCGGAGATGTACAATGCTTCTGCCACGCCGGTTTCTCTTGCAAACTGGCGTGTTATTTGTAACACCGGCAGCCTGGCAACTCAAATTGGAAAGATTCATGACACGGCATATTATGATCAAAAGCTTCGCCGACGTATTGTTGATAATAATCCGGTTGTGCAGCCCGGCGGACATTTTTATCTTGTTAATGACACTCAACTTTTTGATGACTGGTATGGAAATGCCGACAACAAATGGGGATCAAAAGCTGATGAACAAGTTCCTGTTTTTCAAATGGATGAACAAAACTGGGGTGTTGCTTATGATATTGAAAAAGTAAAACTTATTCCGGGACAAGGTTTGTCTATCAGACTATCTAACTTTAATTTTGACACTAAAGAAGTTTTCAGAAATGAAACCGTTAAATTCATAGATCCGGATAATAAAAGTGACCCCTATAGTTGGAATAATGTTTTCGCTCCGGTAAAAAATGCAACAGGCTTTCAGGCAAAAAATGAATTCTTTGTCTGGTACTTTGGTGATATGAAAAAACTAAAAAAAGCGAAAGTTATGATTCTCGGTTTACCGGCGTCAGGTGGCATGGTTTCTCTTACTCTTAAAAATGAATACGATCAGGTTTGTGCCAGAACAGTTGATTACGGTAAGTTAAAACCCGATGAACTCGGCTTAAGCACGGAAAAAATTGATCCGACTAAAACTATATGGATTAAAAGACAAAAACCTTCTATAGGAGGAACAGAAAACAAAGCGCGAAATAAAGCTATGCTTTCACATCGCAGTGATAAATTCTTCATCAAAAACGGTCCCTTTGGCAGTATAGCTGAACTTGGTCGCGTTACAACAGGAGGAAATTTCCAGCGTGTTGCTGACAGCGGAGATATTTCAAAAGGACTTAACGCGCTTCGCGGACTCGCTAATGTTATGGACTCGTCTTATGTTCGTTTGGAATCATGCCTCGGTGATGTGGTCAGAACGGGCTGGAAACAGGCGTATGATGAGGTTGAATTTTCAACTTTACGGTCGATTACTTGTAAAAACGGTGATTGGCAGGAAAATAAATGGGCGGGCAATACACTCAGATTTCTCACCGGCCCGCTTCGAGGAGAAAAATATCCGATTGTCGGTAATTCTAAAAATACAATTACTATTGGGCAACGGAACTCGAAATTTATTCCACGTTCCGCGCCAAATCGTAAGTTGCTAAAACCAAATAAAGAAGATAAATTCTCAATTGGTCCTGGTTATGCAACACCAATGTGCTACACAAGAAAAAGCGGAACTTCGGCTGTCTGGACATGGAAAAACGTGATTCTTTATCCCGGGACTTACAGTCTTTATATTTACGGATTAAATGACGCGATTGACACAACCGAATTTCTTGAGGAAAATAACAACGCGTCACTCGATGTTGCAGTCTGGAATTATAGCACTAAAGAATTTGATACTCTTAAGCAAAAAGCGCAATATGGTAAACAAGATTCGTTTAATGCCGGTAAAATCAAACCCGAAAATATTTCCGGTGACGGCAATATTAAACTTCGCCTGACCGCTCATAATGTCACTGAAAGAAATACCGGGGATAAAACAGGAAAAGCTTTAGTCGGCACCGGAGGAAAACAATCCGGCATAGCTTGGTTTAACTATGCGCTTGTTACTCCGATTCCGGTGCCGGGCCGGGTTAATATTAATACCGCGTCTAAACGTTTGCTTGCAAGTTTGCCGGGAATAAATGCCGAGCTTGCAAAAAATATTTTTGAAGGAATTAACGGCAATGGAAAGAAAACTTTAAAACCGTATCAAAAACTCGGTGATGTGCTTAAAGTTAAAGGAATTACTCCGGAAATATTTGAAAAATGCGCGAATATTCTCGCACTTGATTCCAGCGCTTTCACGGTTGAAGTTGAAGCGCAGATATTAAAATCAGACACCTCTTCCGAGAAGAAGCCAACGAGTATTACTGATCATATTCTTGCTTCAAGAAAAAAACGATTTATAATTGATATTGAGAAAGAAAATGAAGATTATATTAAAATAAATGATGTTGAAAGATATCAAAACAGATAAAAACTTTCCAAATTCCTGCAGTTAAATCTAAAAATATTTAAATTTATTAGAGATTCCCCTCAAAGGAACAGTTTTGTTATATCATAATCCAAAGGACAATGTATCTATGCAACATATGAAAACCTACAGTAATTCAAGAGACTTAATTAAAACCTGTGCCGATCCTTGTGTTTTAAAACATAGAGGAATTTATTATCTTTATTGTACTGCAGAAACATCAGATGCAGATATCGGCATCCCTGTTTATAAATCCACAGATTTAGTGAATTGGGAAGGCCCATACGGAAACGCGCCTAACGGGTTTGCTCTTCATAAAAACGATGTTTGGGGCGAAAAATGGTTTTGGGCAGGCGAGGTTATTAAAAAAAACGGTAAGTTTTATATGTATCCTACCGCCGAAGAACATTTAATCGCGGCAGTAAGCGATTCACCGCTCGGCCCATTCAAGCAGGAGATCAAAAAGCCGATGCACGATTTCCGAGAAATTGATGCTGGAGCTTTTAACGATGATGACGGGAAATCGTATTTTTATTTTGTGCGATTTGATAAAGGAAATATTATTTACGCCGCGGAATTCAATGAAGACATGATTTCTATAAAAGAAGATACAGTGACGGAATGTATTCGACCGGAACTTCCTTGGGAAAAAGGTCCTTATGAACCTTATTGGCCGGTTACCGAAGGGCCTTACACATTCAAACGCAAAGGAATTTATTATTTAGTTTATACGGCAAACCATTTTTTGAGCAAAGAATATTCTATAGGCTATGCGACATCAAAAAGTCCACTCGGCCCGTGGGAAAAATATACAAAACCGATTATTAAGCGAAGTGATAAAGTGAACGGACCGGGGAACGGCATGTTTATCGAATCGCCGGATGGCAGTGAAATTTTTCTTGCTTATCATGTTCACTGTGATTTAGAAAAACCGACACCGCGAAGACTTGCAATTGACAGAGTAATCTTTGAAAAAAGATCCGATGGCGGGGCCGATATTATTAAGATTAACGGTCCAACGGTTGATGAGCAGCCGATGCCGAAGTAGGTGAGCTAATACGAATTAAAATTTTTTAGCTTAGGGGGGGGCGAAAAATTGTCCTTGACAAATTATGATGAATTCAATATAATTTGTGTCCAACTTAATCATTCCGGCTTTTGGTTTGTGCCGGCGAGTTATTATTACAGAAATATTTTTGATAACAATATTACCAAACTTAAAACATGAACGAGAAAGAAAATAAAGAACTCTACAAACAGCTCGATGAACTGATTAAAGAAAATAAAGACCTTCCCGGACCGCTTATTCAAATTCTCCATGGTGCACAAGGGATTTTCGGTTATCTTCCAATTGATGTTTTAAATTATGTTGCCGACAAACTAAAAAAACCAAGCAGCGAGGTTTATGGCGTTGCAACTTTCTACCATCTTTTCCACCTGAAACCGAAAGGTAAATATCAGTTCAAAGTTTGTCTCGGAACAGCATGCTACATTCGGGGCGGCAAAATGATTGTAGATGTTATTAAAGAAAACCTTGGAATTGATATGGGAGAAGTCACCGAAAATATGATGTTCAGCCTCGAAGCTGTGCGCTGCATCGGCGCGTGCGGATTAGCGCCGGTTATGATGGTAAATGACAAAGTATATGATAAATTGATATCGCCGGCAAAAGTTCGCGCTATTATTGATGAATATAAAAATATTGTGGCGGAAGAAAGTAAACAGTCCGCGTAGTAATTTTACATCGGGATTATAATGTACGAGTTATCGTTATTTGTGCTTGATCTTGTACAAAATTCAATAACTGCCGATGCTAAACTTATAAAAATTTGGCTCTTTGAATTTAAAACCGAAAATCTTGTAAGTATAACCGTAGCGGATAACGGAAAAGGGATGTCGGAAGAAGTTATTACAAAAGCGATTGATCCGTTTATGACTTCAAAAGTTGAGAGGAAGAAGAAAATAGGATTAGGGTTGCCTTTTTTTAAACAGCTTATTGAAAGTTGCGAAGGAAAATTCAGGCTAAAATCCAAGTTGGGAATCGGAACAGTTGTAACGGGAAAATTTCCTTATAATAATATTGATCAGCCGCCTGTAGGTAATTTAGAAGAAACAATATTAAATCTTGTAATCGCAAATCCAAAGATAGATTTCCGGTTCACAAGAAAAAATGATGAAAATAATAAGGTGTTTGATACACGGCCTGTGCGCAAAATGCTTGGCGATGACGCGGAATCAATATGGCAGAGCTCTGAATTAAAAGAGTGGTTTAGGAATGAATTAAAATTTGAAATTTAAAGCAACCAAACAAAATAAACTACAGACTACGAACTACTAATTAAATAAAAAATCTTAAATAAAATGAAACTCGACGAATTAAAAGCTATAAGAGAGAAAGCATCGGCTAAATTAGAAAAGAGAAACGCTGACGCTTCACAAGCAGAATGGAAAATCGTTGTAAGTATGGGAACCAGCGGTATCCTTTACGGCGCGCGAGAAATTCTTAAAACAATAATTGAAGAGGTTGAAAAACTCGAACTTAATGTTCTTGTAACTCAATCCGGAAGTTTTGGATTAGATGATATTGAACCGGTATGCGCGATATATCACAACGATGAAAAAGTTGTTTATGGAAAGCTTAAACCGGAAATGATAAAAGAACTTCTTGAAACTCAAATTGTAAACGGTAAAATTTTAACTTCATATCGTGTCGCTGTCCCCGGGGACGTCGGCAATAAACCAGCTTCGGAGTAGAAATGGCTACAGCACGCTTAAGAGTATTAATGTGTACAGGTAAAGTCTGCGAAAAAAAAGGCGCTTCGGCTGTCGAATCGGCTTTAAGATCCAGACTGGTTCAATTCGGCCTTAATGACGAAATTAAGATTTCGACGGCTGATGATTGTGTGGGCTATTGTAAACAAGCGCCCGTTATGATGATTTATCCCGATAATATCCTTTACGGTAAAGTTACCGTCGATGATGTTGAGGAAATCGTCGAAGAACATTTTCTTAAAGGACGACCTGTTAAACGATTGATTGATGATTCACTTGACGCCAAAGATGTTCTCGATAATATGCGCAAAGCCAACTTTTTTAAAGGGCAGGAAGTGCGCATTGTTATGGAAAACGCCGGCGTGATTAATCCGGAATCAATCGATGAATATATTGCCCGCGATGGTTATCTGGCCCTCGGTAAAGTTGTTACTGAAATGAAACCGGAAGAAGTTGTGGACGAAATCACTCGTTCGGGATTGCGCGGCCGCGGTGGTGGTGGATTCCCTACCGGTGTTAAATGGGGTTTTGTCGCTAAAGCACGAGGCGAAAAAAAATACGTCGTATGTAACGCGGATGAAGGCGATCCAGGCGCGTTTATGGATAGAAATATCCTCGAAGGAGACCCGCATCGCGTTATCGAAGCTATGGCAATCGCAGGTTATGCAATAGGCTCCGATCATGGTGTTGTTTATTGCCGCGCTGAATATCCGCTCGCAATTGAGCGAATAGAAAAAGCGGTTGTTCAAGCAAAAGAAATGGGACTTCTCGGTAATAATGTTTTTGAAACAGATTTTTCTTTCGATATTGAACTGCGTGTTGGCGCGGGCGCTTTTGTTTGCGGTGAAGAGACAGCGCTTCTTCGTTCAATCGAAGGAAAACGTGGTCAGCCGACCCCCAAACCACCTTTCCCGGCTATTTCCGGTTTATGGGGAATGCCGACTCTTATTAA
>Ga0164318_10003686_pt1 | contig 14586 bp, 14 predicted proteins | sample GuaBasSedimGuay9_FD_113734 | JGI IMG/M metagenome (GOLD analysis project Ga0164318, IMG submission 113734) | Subseafloor sediment microbial communities from Guaymas Basin, Gulf of California, Mexico - Guay9, Core 4571-4, 0-3 cm | ecosystem: Environmental > Aquatic > Marine > Hydrothermal vents...
TTAAGTAGTATTGGAGCTGCTGCCGGTGCTGCAAAGTGATCTAGTGAATTGAGTATACCCATGAACATGGCCACGATGCTTACAAGAAGTATGTAAGGGAACATGATCCTGGTTAGGTGCAGGGCAATATCAAATGTGTTTGTGTCGATGAAGCCTGGTGCTATAATGGTTACTATAAAAGGACTCGTAATCTCGCCGATTATCACAATAGCCCCCAGGGTGAGGACCATTAGGGTTATAGTCTTTCTGGCCATGGAGAATGCCCGGTCCAGACCTTCCTTCTCCATAGTCTCGTTGAACACAGGCACAAAAGCAACGTTGGTTGCGCCTTCGGCAAGTAGCCTTCGAAGAAGATTGGGTATCCTGAAGGCCACAAAGAAAGCATCTGCAATTGGGCCTGCGCCTATAAGCCAGGCGATTACCGCATCCCGGAGAAATCCCAGGCTTCTGCTAACGGCCGTAAGAATGCCTACGAGTGCTATGTTTTTGTTAACCTTACTTTTCATGCATTAATAATAGATGGTATCCTTATTTGTTGGTCTGGACTATCTTTCTTTGCACACGTGCATAGATGTTTACCACTACCTTTGAAGGATAGTCTAGGTCCGTTCTAAAGACCGCTGCACCGTAGACAAATCCATTCTTGACCACCTTTGGCCTGAATGTGAGGGTAAAGGTCTTTACACAGCCTGATGCCAGGATAAAAGGGCTAACATGGTCCAGCCTTATCATCTGTGTTGATGGTGTGATTATTATGTTGGTTATCTTTACCTTTTTCCTGCCCTTGTTTAGTATTGTGATCTTCTTCTTATATTCCTTGCCCTCAAGGACCGTTCCGAAGTTGATAGACCTGGGATTAATAACAATGGTCTCTAAGACCTTCATGCTTATGCGTAGATTGATATCCTTTGCCAATGGATCGTTTGTATGGATATGTATAACCTTTCTTAACATCCCTTTCCTGCCCCTTGTTGAGACCATGACCCGGATCCTTGTATTCTTACCGCTTGGTATTACATGTCCACCCGGGACATCTATAGACACACCTCATGTATGTCCAATGTTAAGGATAAGGGGTTTGTCTCCCGTATTCTTAATAATAAAGTCGTGGGTTACGGTCTTCCCCTGTGGGATACTACCTGCCCAGAATTCTTTGGGTGAGATGACAGCATGCGGAGCTGCCGATGCAATGCTCGACAAGGCTAATAGCAAAGGAACAAAGAAAGAACCAATTGCCAGACCTATTTTGGAGAACATACATTTACCTCCTTAAAAGACATGCATAACTGGATTATTATTTATTCCAAGATTGTTTGTCAAAGAATTAAAGTTGCTTATTCCATTACAGAAGCTTCTTTGTATGTGCTGTCTGTTATTCAAAGATTACCTTTCATACATTCTACCCCTTATGCTTGGCGATCTACATTTAACAAGATCTGGCGCTGAGTTAATGAAGTACCACTGGTGGCTTATGCTACAGGATAGATATGGTTGACTTTTCCCTACCTAGATAATACTCTATGTCTTTATGAGGGGTAAGCTTGAATATCCAAGTGGTCTGATAGAGCTTGTATCGGTTGAGGTTGAGATGATCGATCCCGAATACAGGGAACTATGGCTCGGTTACGACTACACGTGCCCGGGAGGCGAGTACAAATCTACCATGGCAATTCCCATTACTGATTCAGCTGGTATGGCTCATCACTTCTTTGAAGGACTGGTTGAGGAAGCAAGGCGTTTATCAGAGATAGACGGGGAGTATTCAGAGGGGCTAGGTTTCTTCCTGTCAAACAAGTCAAGTACATTCTTCCTGATAAAGAATCTTTGTCAGCAGGTTATTAATGTTCTTTCTATGGAAGGACCTCTGGAAGAAAATAGGCTCTACATTGATCTTAGTACAACAGGTATACATTTTAAAGACCCGTCTAAGAGTCTTAGTGGAATGGACTTTGATAAAAGGCTCAAAGTCTTCATGAATAGGGCAAAAGAAAAGATCTCCCAGGGGTTTTATACCTTGGCTGCAGATGATCTTGAGAAGGCAAGGGCCTTGTGCTCTAACAGCCCAATAGTGTACAAGTTTCTCGGTATTTGTCATAGGGAACTCGGGCATTTGGATCTTGCACTGGAGATGTTTTTAAGGGCAATGGATCTGGATGATAAGGACAAGGACACTTATCTATACCTGGAAGAGACGGGATTCTTCCTGGATGATATGGAATTCTGCGAAAATATACTCAAGGAGATGCTTAACCTTTATCCTGATGATATAAGAGGTCTTGTTGAGCTTGCTAATGTGAGGTATCAGATGGGCAGGGATTACATGAGTATACTTGACAAGGCATTTTCTATCAATAATGATGAGACAAGAGAGGTTATACTCCAGACATTTGTTTTCAAGCGTTCCAAAAGTCAGAACCCAGAACCTAGATTGGTTTCAGCCAGGGACGTCTCTGTCATGATGGGTGTACCATTAGAGACAATAAAGGGTCTTGTGAAGATGAACAGGATACCTGCGAGGGAGACAGGGCAAAGAGGGGAATTTGTGTTCGATAAGGACGAGCTGAAAGCCTGGATGGATGTATACAATAGATATGGGCTAATGAATAATGAGATCGAAAGAGCTAAAGATAAATTCAACGGGCATTCCGATCAAGGTATGGCTCTTCTCACCTGATACTTTACGCAGGAATCTTTTGCCTGCTGTGGTCTTGTGTCATGGTATACCTAGCTCAATACCTGATCCAAAAGATAGAGGATATATGCCTCTTGTAGAGTCAGTGGTTGATTTAGGGTTTCATTGTGTCTTCTTCAATTTCAGAGGGTGCGGGGACTCGCATGGCAATATTGACATGGAAGGTTGGTATGAAGACCTATGTGCAGTTCTTGAGGAGGCATACGGTATTCCCGGCATTGATCCTTCTTCCCTGCATTTACTGGGTTTTAGTGCAGGTGGGGCAATAGCAGTAAAGGTAGCTGCCCTGGATGATAGGGTAAAAAGTGTGATGACCATGGCAACACCAGCCAATTTCTCTGTAATTGTACCCCCTGATCCAGACTTCTTAAGGCAGTACTTCTTCGAGATAGGACTTATAAAAGAGGATTCATTTCCGCCTGATACTAGGACCTGGTATGACACTTTCTTGGAACTCGACACCCCTAGGTGGATATCATTCGTTTCTCCCAGAAATGTATGTATAGTACACGGTGATAAAGACACCCTGGTGCCGGTAGAGCATGCCAAGCGCATATACTCTGCAGCAGGCAGGCCCAAGAAGATAGTTATATTAGAAAACGCCCCGCATCAGCTCAGGAAGGACCACAGGATAATACCTTTGATAAAGGAGTGGTTAAGGGAGGTTGCAAGCTAGTTTGGTAGACAGGTTGAGAGATACCAAAGAGAATATGTATTATCCGATTTTCCTTGATCTAAAGGATAAGCTTTGCGTTGTGATTGGCGGTGGAAGGGTTGCTGCAAGGAAGGCGGAATCTCTTGTAAGTGCAGGTGCGAGGGTAAAGGTCATATCGGATGATATACTTGACGAGATCAGCTCTATGGACGGTGTTATCATTGAAAAAAGAAAGTATAAAGATGGGGATCTAGGCGGGGCATTCCTGGTAATAGCAGCCACTGATGATCCTGATGAGAACCTAAGGATAACAAAGGAAGCTATGGCCAAAAATATTCTCTTGAACGTGGTTGACAAGATAGAACTATGCAATTTTATCATGCCTTCCGTGGTTGAGAAAGGTCCTTTGAAGATTGCAATATCAACAGGTGGTTTTTCCCCTGCTCTGGCGAGAAGGCTACGAATTGAGATAGGTAAACATATAGGACAAGAGTTTGAGATCTTGGCAAGGATACTTTCAAGGATAAGGCCTATTGTAACGCAAATGGGTGGTGATGCGAACATGCACAAGCGCATGTTCGAAGTGCTTATAGATTCTTCGCTACTAGATGCCATACGTGAAGGTGACAGGGAGCAGATAAACGATATTATTTATCAGGCGCTTGGTGTCCAGGTAGATATCGAGGACTTGATGTGAGTATAATAACGATAACAAGCTTGCTCTACATATGTACATCTGTGGTATTCATAATCATCCTGCCGCTCAGGAAAACACTGTTATTAGGTGCTGCCAGGGTTTTGTTCCTTGCCTCTGTGGTGTCTCATGGCATACTCATGGGAAAGCTCTTTCTTGTTCTGCATGAGATACCCTTGAGTTCCGTTCCCCAGGCGATTAATATGATGATATTCATCTCCTCTGTGGTATTTATACCTATTGTGCTGAGTAGGAAGACGTATCTGCTGGGTGTTTTTTTCCTACCTTTTGCATCGTTCGCCCTGATGTGGGTCTTTCCAAACATTGGCTTAAGCTCTCTTACCCCATTCAGGCCGCATACTTATTGGTATCCTTTGCACACAATGTGCGTTATTATTGGTGAAGCCATGTTCGTTGTGGCGGCGGTGACATCCCTGGTGTACCTTGTTCACGAGAGTATAATAAAAAAGGGGGATTTTCATTCCTCGGTTTCTTCATCATTACCTGCCTTGACGCTTCTTGACAGGATTCTCTACATGAGCGTTTTGATAGGATTTGTTGCAATAACATCTGGCATGATTATCGGTACACTCTGGGCGCAGAGCAAAGGGCTAGCCCTGCCTAAGATAATGCCCAAGATAGTGGCTGGGGGTATAGTGTGGGTCATATTTGCTGTATGCCTGCACCAGAGATTTGCCATTGGATGGAGGGGAAGGCGTACTGCAATAGCTGCCTTAATAGGATTTATCGTGATGATGGTACTACTTTTTTTGATTAACATGCTATTCCCTCATGCACACGGACCGGGCCTATTATTATGATAAGGATACAGTGTATCAGCATAGATTATAGGCATGTGCCTATAGACATACTGGAGAAGGTAAGGATATCTCCTAATGCAGTTGTCTCCATGTTAACTCCGGGCTCAGAGGCCTATGCCCTGAACACATGTAATCGTGCCGAGATATACTGGACAGGCATGGAAAAGCAGGGTGTATTCAATAAGGTATCCGGGTTAATAGGTGTAACACCCGGATACCTTGACCGTATATCTTTGTATTTGAGGGGGGAAGAGAGTGTCAGGCATCTTTTCAGGGTAGCATCAGGCCTGGAATCAATGGTCCTCGGTGAGCCACAGATACTAGGCCAAGTCAAGGAAGCCTACAGGGTTGCACTAGATGAGCATATGGTTTCTATTGTATTTAATAAGCTCCTTCACAGGACATTCAGGACAGCAAAACGTATCAGGACGGAAACGGCCATAGGTAGGTTCCCGGTGTCCGTTGCATCCGAGGCAGTGGAATTGGCATGCCACGTGTTCGATGAGATACAGAACAGTAAAGTCCTTGTAATAGGAGCAGGGGAAATGGCCACTATAGCAGCAAGGAGGTTGAGAGACAGGGGGGTATCAAGAATAACTATACTCAATCGTACCATTGATCGTGCAAAGGATCTGGCTGAGGAACTAGATGGGGTGGCGCTGGGTTTCAACGAGCTACACGATGCGCTAAAGGCTAGCGACATATTAATCACGTCTACAGGGTCTTCAAAACCAATAATAACCAGGGAAATGATGGCTGAGATAATGAAAAAGAGGCACTATAGTCCTGTGGTTATGATAGACATTGCACTTCCAAGGGATATAGAACCCGATGTAAGGAAGGTATATAACTGTTACCTCTACGACCTGGATTCACTCAAAGAGGTTGTTGCAAGGAACTTCGCTGAGAGGGAAAAGGAAATTGCAAGGGCAGAAGAGATTATAGAATACGAGGTGGGTGTCTTCAGTAGATGGCTTAAGGGCCTTAATGCACATGGTACAATAAAGGACCTTTACAGCCTTATGGAATACTACATATATGAACAGCTAGAGGAAAAGACCTCATTAATAGGGGAAAAGGAGAAGGCAATACTCGAAGATGCCCTTAGATCAATGGCGAAGAGAATTTTTAACAGGCCTGTCTCTTTTATAAAGAAGAACCCCAAACTGGACTATATAGAGCATACAAGGAGGATATTCCGGCTGGATGAAGACTATCAGGATAGGCACAAGAGGCAGCAAACTAGCGCTGGCGCAAGCAGAGATAGTAATAAGTCTAATGAAGAATATAAAGGCAGACCTTGATATCGAGATACAAGAGATACACACCACTGGTGATAGGCTTGTCGACGTATCCCTGGATGAGATAGGTGGTAAGGGGCTATTCGTAAAGGACATAGAGATGCATTTGCTTAAAGGGGATATCGATGTTGCTGTACATAGTCTGAAAGATATGCCGACAGAAATACCAGAGGGCCTTGATCTGGCTGCTTTTGTCAAAAGGGATGACCCAAGGGACATGCTATTTACGGGTGGTAACTATACGCTCTATTCTCTGCCTAAGGATGCGAGAATCGGCACATCCAGCCTGAGGAGAAAATATCAGTTAAAGTCGGAAAGACCTGACATAGACATCGTTAATGTAAGGGGTAATGTTACTACCAGGTTGGATAAGGTTGATAAGGAATTAGATGGTGTGATACTAGCTGCTGCAGGAATAAAACGCCTTGGTTTAAAGCCCGGGGTGCCACTGGAAATTGATACCGTTATCCCGGCCCCGGGACAGGGTGTAATAGCGATAGAGACAAGAAATAATGACGAATACATGCAGGCCCTTGTTAAGGGCATTGACCACGGTGCAACAAGGTTATGTTCTGAGACAGAGAGGACATTCCCCAGGGCCTTAGGGGCGGATTGCAACTTTCCCGTGGCTGCCCATGCATTTATTGTGGGCGGGGACATCATCCTACACGGCATGATAGGTGACATAGATAGACCATATCTGATGGTAAAGAAAACCATCAGGGGGAGGGACACCTCACTAGGTCGTGTTTTGGCAGAAAAACTTCTTGTAGAACTGGAGAAAAGTTGAGCAGGGAAAAGGTATACCTTGTAGGTACAGGGCCTGGTGACCCTGAACTAATAACCATTAAGGCAGAAAGAATCATCAGTAGTTCTGATGTGTTAGTCTACGATGATCTCATCCCTCCGGAGATTATGGGCCTTGCCAACAAGAATGCGAGAACCATATACGTTGGTAAAAGGGCTGGCAGGCATAAAATGAGTCAAGGGGAGATAAACAGCCTTCTTGTACAACTGGCTAGAGAGGGAAAGAGAGTGGCTAGGCTTAAGGGTGGTGATCCATGCATATTTGGCAGATGTGGTGAAGAGGCCGCCTATTTAAAGAAGCACGGTGTGGATTTCGAGATAATACCGGGTATAAGCTCAGCCACAGCAGGACCGGTTTCAGTAGGTATACCGCCTACACACAGGCATTTATCCTCGTCTTTAAGGATAGTTACTGCTCACGAGGATCCCACTAAGGAAGATAGTTTGCTAGATTGGGAAAACATGGCACAGGACAAGGGTACCATTGTATTTCTCATGGGTGCCTCACGTATTGGTGCGATTGCAAAAAGACTTATAGCCGAGGGTATGGATAAGGATAGGCTTTGTGCCCTTGTTCAGGATGCAACCACTGGTTTTCAGAGGCATGTATTGTCAACACTGGCTAAAGTTGAAAAAGATGCCAAGCGCATGGGTATCGGTTCCCCTTGTATAATGCTTGTCGGTGATATAGCAGGTATGGCCCATGAACTATTTGAACCTAAGAGTCTTCCACTTGAAGGGACCTCTGTCCTTATAACAAGGCCTATTCACCTAGCTTGGGAATCCGCTCTGCGGTTTTTTTCTCAAGGGGCCAGGGCATATGTATACCCGCTTATTGAGATCTCTGAACTCGCGTTTGATATACCCGATATAGAAAGTCACGATATGTTCATCTTTACATCACAGAATGCTGTTAACCTCTTTATGGAGAAGATGCTTAGCTCTGGCCGTGATTCGAGGATATTTTCAGGCATAGAGATCGTGGCAATAGGACCAAGCACCGCTGATGCTCTTTATAGATATGGAATAACCGCTGATATCGTGGCAAAATTTTATACAGCAGAGGGGATAATTGAAGCGATTGAGGCAAAGGGCGTAAAAGGGAGATCTATATGCATACCAAGGGCGAAAGGTGCAAGGCCTTACCTGGTTGATGCCTTACAGGACATGGGCGCATGGGTAACAGAGATACCGGTATATGAAAGCAGGATGCCAGCCAATGCAGATAGTGAGAGCTTTTATCACATGCTGGCAAAGGTGGATTCAGTTATTTTTACAAGCCCTTCTGGTGCAATGAATGCCTTAGAACTCCTGGGAGATGGAGCAACAGAGATCCTTAATACCAAGATGATCGTTACTATAGGTCCTATAACTGCAGGTTTCCTTAAGGACTCAGGCCTCGAGCCTGATTTGTCAGCAAATACTCATACAGACATAGGTATTATAGAAGCCATGAAAGGAGCAAGAAAGTGATAGGTATATCAAAACTTTATTGTGGAACTGTAGAGGCATCAGATCCTATAAGGTATGGCAGGCGCTCTAAATCCTTGCCTGCGCATCTGTTGCAGTTCTCTGAGGATAAAAAACCAGTTATAGTCTGGAATATCACAAGCAGGTGCAATCTCAAGTGTGTACATTGCTATGCCTCTGCAGGTGGGGCTAAAACAAAAGAATTGTCCACTAAGCAGGGACTTGATCTAATATCGCAGCTCAAGGATTATGGCGTACCTGTCATACTCTTTTCTGGTGGGGAGCCCTTCATGAGGCAAGACCTGGTACGGCTTGTAAAGGCTGCTGCTGATAGTGGTATAAGGGCCGTTATATCAAGCAACGGGACCCTTATAACTAAAGACATGGCAAGCAGGCTCGCGGACGTTGGCCTGTCATACATAGGTGTGAGCCTGGACGGAATGGAAGATGTTAACGACAGGTTCAGGGGAGTTCAGGGTGCATTTAAAAAGGCTATGGATGGGATTCAGAATGCCATGGCGAGTGGTATAAAGGTAGGCCTAAGGTTTACCATGAACAAAAGGAACTATACCGAGATACCCGGTATATTTGACCTCATGGAAAAAGAAGGTATACAGAGAATATGTTTTTATCACTTGGTTTACACTGGTAGGGCCCGTGATTTGATGGCAGAGGATCTTACCCATGAAGAGACCCGCAAGACCCTTGATCTCATAATGGATAGGACTAGGGAAATGATAGAGAAAAAGTCTCTTGGTGTTGAGGTGCTAACCGTTGATAATCATGCCGATGGACCCTACCTGTACCTTCGTATGGTAAAAGAGGCTGATCCAAGGGCATCCGATGTCTTGGAATTATTGAAGATGAACGGAGGTAATTCAAGCGGCCTGGGTATAGGCTCGATAAATTGGGATGGGGATGTGTATCCTGACCAATTTTGGCGTAATCACAGGCTTGGTAATATCATTGAGAAGAACTTTAGAGAAATATGGGAAGACAGGTCCAATGAATTTCTTATGAAGCTTAAGGACAAGAAGTCCTATGTAAAGGGTAGATGCCAGAGATGTAGGTGGTTGGATGTATGTGCAGGTAATTTCCGTGCAAGGGCAGAGGCAGCCACGGGTGATCCATGGGGAGAGGACCCTGCCTGCTATCTAGGGGAAGAAGAGATAAGATGAAATAGTACGCTACGCTTTGTTAGTGTTCTGGAGATAAAACGAACGAAGTGGTCACCTCCTGCCTAGCAGGAGGTGACCACTTCGTTATCAAGGATCTATTATTTTATCATCATCATAATGCTTGGCGGCTTCCTCTGCCTCAGGTGGGACTTCTGCATCAATTGAGCGTGTTATACCTCTTGCAAGTAACGTCGATATGAGGAAGAGCAGGATTACCGCCACGACAAGTATAATAATGATTGTACTTATCCATGTCTGTGCTTCTTTCTCTATGCGCTTTGATGTGCTCAAGGCCTGTTCCTTGAACTTTTCTATGTCCACGCCAAGACCAATCCATCCAAAGCCACCGGGTGGTGGATAGTCCTTTGAGAAGAAAGGTATAGGTGCGTAGGCTACAAACTTTGTGTGACCCTCGAACTTATAGACCTTTATCCCAGAATGTCCTGCTGATGCATCCCTTTCTATCTGGTATAGATCAGGGTTGGTATACTTTAAAAGATTGAAGTTGAGTACTTGCGTACCTTTCTGGGGCATCCCTTCTAGGTTTTCCTTTGTAATGGGAGGTACAACCTTTCCGTTTTTTAGTAACCCTACTATGAAATAATCATTGGGATGCGATATTATAAAACCTCTGTTGTCAACCATGTATGCGTAATTTCCGGTTGATGCGTCTGCCTCAAAGACTCGCTCGGGTTGGGTGGGTATTATATTGTCTGTGAATTTTGCGAGGTGCCTGACGTCAAGCGCAAGTTCGATTACCCCTGCAAAACCGTTCTTGTCAAATACTGGGGTTGCAAACCTTATTACGCCAGAGAAACGCTTGCCCTTCTTAAATTCAGACTTGCTCACGTACCACCCGGTCACGTGGGATATATAGACCTCCCCCTTGGAGAGGCCCTTTGCCTTGAGGAAATAATCTTCTGATTTGTAAGTAGTATTCAAGGGGTTACTTACGTTAACCAGTTTATTTTTAGGTGCTATCTTGCCATTTACTATCTTTATCAGCTCGTTTCCCTCTCTGTCTATTAGAGACATCTCCTTGTACAGCGGCGCCTGTATCTTGATGATCTTGTCGCCTTTCTTTACCCAGAGTGCTTTTCTGTTCTCTTTTACAAACTTTTCGTAAGCACTCGGATCCGGTGGCAGAATAGTCGCAATCAATACATCCCTTTGCCTTTCTTTTAGAAAATCAGCTATATCCCCGGCTATGGATTTTGCCCTCAAGAGGATTTCCTCCTGAGACTTCTTGTCTAGCACTGTAATTGCCTGTTTCTTGGACGAGCTCCCCAGTTGGAATATGCTGAAGGCAATAAGGGAAGATATCAACAGCAAGGGGATGACAACGAGCAGGAAGAACAGTCTCGCTACAGTAAAAAATCGTCTAGTTTCTTTGCTTTCAGCCACTCCCTACACCCCCTGACTTTTTATTGTTTTTAAGAGCATGTTGACCTGTTTAATCAACCGAAAAGAAATGTCTTGTAGGGGTTAACGTAGAGAAGGATAAGCGCAATAACAAGCGCATAAATAGCAATTGACTCTGCCATTGCCATTCCTACCATCATGGTCATCATGATTTTTCCCTGTACTCCAGGATTTCTTCCGACTGCCTCGGATGCCCCGGCAGCTGCATTACCAATGCCTGCACCTGCACCTATTGCTCCTAGTCCCATAGCAAGACCTGCGCCCACCATTGCACCTACCGAGAAGATGACCTTTATCAATGGGTCGTTCTCAGTTATGGTCTCAGCTGCAAACAGGCTTGGTGAAATCCCCATTACAAAAGCAAAAACAGTGGTCAGAAACATCAGTACCTTTTCAGTCTTACTAAGCATAGTCTCTCTCCTTTCTCCTTGATTTATACACATCCTCATGGATGTTTTCCCCATCAAGTTGTAAAACCATACACCTATCACTGTCAGTCGTACAGCAATAAATATGCCATGAGTCTGCCTGCTTGGGAAGTAGGCGTAACAGCACAATTTATTGGCATGTTTTAGAATTGGTACCGGATGAGCCCCATGGCTCAATGAAACGTATCGTTAAATGATTTTAATGAAAGTTAAAATCTAATTGCAGTGCTGTCCAAAATATGTCGATTTTCCCAATTCAAGTGTGTGATATTGAGTTGCTACCGAGGGATCTGGCATATTCCCTCTGCTATGTTCGCTCCGCCATCCATGGCTCTAGGTCGTTTGAGAATTTTGGTCCTTCCGCTGTCCTGCTACAAGACCAAAATGGTATAGTCTCAGAACATACCGTGGCCCTGCTGGCAGATGAAATCGGTTTCTGGGCAGGCATGGTCTGGGTGCTTTGTTGTTTTACGCACACATTTGTATTTGTAAGCGTTCAGGTGCTTGCCAGCTCAATAATATTCGTCTTACACGACATTATTTATATTGAAAATAAAGGATTGTCCTTGTAGAATCTTATTAACATTAAAAATTAAAGACTAGCCTTTACCCGAAGATGATAAATAAATGATTAGGGGGCCAATGAAAGATCCGTCATGAGAGAGATATTGTCTGTGGTAACTTATCTGTTCGTTTGGTTTGTGTGCCAAAGAGTTTTAGATATACAGAGTGGATTGAATAAGCTTATCATATCGCTTGGTGCTGCTATACTTGTATACATAGTAGTAGCTCTGAGGGAGAGGTCCCAGAACAACAAAGAGGAGTAAGTACAAAATATTCAGGTATATTCTGGAAAAGCGAATATTGCTGTGAATGTTTATCTTTAAAGCGATCAATATGAGAAAGTATTTTTTAAAGACCAACGTAAGATCATCGGTTTGGCTTGCAACAGGGGCGGTTATAGGCCTTATAGTCTTGCTGGCTCTAACTATAAACTACGCCCGGCAGAAGGCTGTTGTAAGGCAGTTCGGCCTCCAGCAGCAGACAATCGTATTTGAGATGGCAAAGGGTATTGAGGAACTCATAACCAATGTAAGGAGAAACATGCTTGTAATATCCGAGCTTTCTCCTGAGCTGAAGAATAATGAGATGGATAAGTGTAAGATTATTGAGTCTGTCTGTAGGAATCTCGGGGTAAATGTGGGTATTATTGGTTTGTTGGATAAAGAAGGATTTTTCAGGTGTGGATACCCCTCTCACAGAAAAGAAAAGTTCTTGGGTACCAATTTTGGGGATATTGAGTTATTTAAGAAGCAAAGGGCTACGAAAAAACCATTAATTGAGCATGTCTATTCACACCTGTTAGTGAACCCTAGAGATGGATTCGGATCAATACTAATCAGTGTACCCGAGTTTGATGCATCTGGAAGATTTTCAGGAATAATTTTTGCCTACATGCCCCTTAGCATGATTGTTGACCAATTTATAAAGACTGCCATTATGAGCCCTGCAAGTAGCTACTGGATTGCGAATGAAAACGGCAATATAGTTGCAAGCACTGTGACGAGGTGGGAAGGCAAAAGTGTCAATAACCTCTTTTACAGGAGCGAAGGCAAGAAATACCCGGGAGGTGGAACACTGCTTAAAACACAGGGTTACGGGGAATATGTCCTGAAAGATACCAATGTTATGCCAAAGAGAAATGTTGTTGCCTATGCCCCTATCAAGATCGGGGACAGGATATGGACTTTAGCCATAGTTACCCCATACAATATAGTGGTATCCTCGATAAGAGGAACCTTTACTTACATTGTCTTGGGTACACTGAGTCTAGTTATCCTGGTTATTGTCACTGGTATGACAATTGCCTCCTCGTCTGCAAAGAGGCTACGTATGGAGGAAGAACTCAAGAGGCTAAAAGAAAGGGACATATGGCAGAGGAGGATACTTAGGGAAAAGAGAACAGTGGAAGGTATCATAGAAGGATCTCCTGTCCCGACATTTGTTGTGGATAAGAATCACAAGGTAATCTTCTGGAATAGGGCATGCGCTGAGTTAACGGGATTTTCCAGGGAAGACATGATTGGGACCGACAGGCATTGGCGTCCTTTCTACAAGGAGAAGCGCCCGGTTATAGCAGACATTATTATCGATAACGAACCAGATGTACTTGCCAAGTACTATTCAACCAAGGGAATAAGGAAATCTGCTACTGTAAAAGGAGCATACGAGGCAAGAGACTTTTTCAAAAACTTTGGGGGTAAAGATAGGCACCTGTACTTCCTTGCAGCTCCTATATACGACGTGAATGGTAATATAATGTATGCCATAGAGACTTTGATGGATATTACCAGGGAAGTAGAGATGACTCGGAACCTTAAAGAGAATGCAGAGGTATTACAAAACGAGCTGAAGGAAAACATAAGGCTCAGAAAAGAAAAGGAAAACCTGTATAATTATCTTCAGACAATAGTTGAAAGTTTGCCTGATAAAATATTCGAGATAAGTCCAGAGGGTATAATCAGCTTTGTCAATAAGGAAACTATAGGTAAGGGCGGAACGGGTTTAAGGGCGATGAAGGGCAAGCACTTTACCGAGTTTGTTGCTCCTGAACACAAGGAGTATGTATTAAAAAAATGGGAGGATGCTAAGAAGGGCATCTTTAGGCCTTATGAATTGCAAGTTACAGCCCGCGACGGGACAAGAAGGGATCTCCTGATAACCCCTAGGCCTGTAAAGGGAACTAATCGTTACCTGCTTGTGCAAAGAGATATTACGGAATTAAAGGAATTGGAAAGCAAGTACTGCGAGAGCAAGCATCTGACTGCCCTTGGACAACTTTCAGCAGGTATTGCTCATGAGATAAGGAATCCTCTTTCTTCTATAAAGATGAGTCTAAAGATATTACAAAAGAGACTTAATCCAAAAGGTAATGATCTTAAGAGATTCGAGATAGCCCAGAGAGAGGTGGAGCATCTTGAAGGGTTCGTCAATGACGTACTTGTCTTTGCTAAGCCTTCAGAGCCCAAGAAAAAGCCATCAAACATTATAAATATCCTAGAGCAGGCACTCTCAATGGTGGAACAGCCTCTTTTGGACAAGGGCATAAAGGTTGAAA
>Ga0164318_10003687_pt1 | contig 14586 bp, 9 predicted proteins | sample GuaBasSedimGuay9_FD_113734 | JGI IMG/M metagenome (GOLD analysis project Ga0164318, IMG submission 113734) | Subseafloor sediment microbial communities from Guaymas Basin, Gulf of California, Mexico - Guay9, Core 4571-4, 0-3 cm | ecosystem: Environmental > Aquatic > Marine > Hydrothermal vents >...
ACCTCCTCCTCTCTCCCCCCTCCTCTTCAGACATAGAAACGCTCCCGCCCCCCTTTGCGAACTCGTTGCTTCGGTTCAAATCCGGCCACGTTGATCTCCGTTTCTTGTAAAACAATAAGAGGTGGGCCAGGCCGGATTTGATTTGGAAGAATCCTCTGCTTGAGAAGTTCTTACATACGGACTCTTCCAACCTGTGCGGTTTCGTCGTCACTTAAACATCTTAGAAACCGCACAGGACCCAGGGGTTCAAATCCGGCCACGTTGATCTCCGTTTCTTGTAAAACAATTAGAGGTGGGCCAGGCCGGATTTGAACCGGCGACCTCCGCCGTGTCAGGGCGACGTCATAACCACCTAGACCACTGGCCCACAGGCATCTCCCAACTTAACCCTTTCCCATATATAAAATTACCTTTAGCGCAGGGTCACGTGCACCTGCGCCGTTGTGGTGTTCCCCCCGGGGAAATAGGGATTATCGTCCTCCACATAAAGAGATACCACATAGTCACCGGGGGTTAGGAAGGTGAACTCTGTGATGCCATCAAAGGTTCCATCGGGGGCCTCCCCGGGCTCATCAGTGGTGCCGTCCCCATCGTTATCCTCCCCATCCTCCTCCATCCATCTAGCCTCGGAATAGGTCCAACTTGTCCCGGGGCCGGTGACAGTGAAGGTATAGCTTATGATCTCCCCGTCGTCCGTGGACCCAGAGCCGTCAAGGGTTACTGTCTCGGAGAGATCTGCTCCGAGGGAGACGGATTCTGGCACATCAAGGTGAGCGAAGGGTGGTTTGTCCAAGTAGTGGGTAGTAACGCTCTCCACCTCCTTCCACGGGGAGGTTTCCATCACCTTTTCGTTTATCCAGACCACCCTTAGGGAGTAATTGCCCTTCTCCCGCATCTCAAAGGTGTGGGATACGAAAACCCCCTGGGGGAAGGTATTTTGCTCTATCTCCTCTGTCTGTGGATTTCCACGGGGGTCTTTAAAGGTCATCTGAACGGTAGAATAAAGAGGGGTCTGATAGAGGTTGTCCCCCTGCTCGGTCTCCGGAATCACCAGAACCCGGACCACATAATCTCCCTCAGAATAAACCAGAGAGACGCTAATGTTGAGGGCCTCAACCACGAAGCCCACCTCAAAGGTCTCCTCCGCCTTTTTTCCACCGGCCTCGGCTACTATCCTGTACTGGCCGTTTCCTTCCACGAATCTCTCAAAGGGGACTCTCACCTCCGCCATGTCCCTACCCTCGATGAACTCATACTCACCGCCATATACTTTGGCCCCGTTGTAATATATGGAGTATCTACCTTTGCCAGTGACCTTCTGGACGCCCGGGGCCACTCCGAAAACTGTGAAGGATATGCCATCCTCCACAGAATCCCCATCGAAGTCTGCAGCCTGGGGCTTGCTCATATCGACCCTTGAGACCTCTCCCCTGCCGTAGAGGAAGACCACTGCGATAATTGTTCCTATTATCACGGTGACGACTATCAGCACAATCAGGTTCTTTGAAAGTTTGATATTAAGTGGCATGAATATACTGTATGAAGGAAGTGGTATATAAAAATCACACATGCTTTTTATAAGACCAGTAGATTGTTAGGGCCACGGCAACCATAATGAAGGAGAGAAGGAGGGAGATGTACATCCCTGCAAAGAGTCTGGAGGAGTAGAAGGGGGGCATAAGCCACATCCATATAAGGTAAGAGAGGATCCAGCAGAAGGTGGCCAGAAGGATGTTCTGGAGGTTGTAGAGCCTCTCGGTGCGCCTCCCGCCGCTCCATGTCTCCTCCACCGCTGCCACAAAGAGCACCGCTAAAGCAGCCTCCTTAAAGAAGTTAAATGAATCGGAGGGGGCGGGGTTCAGCAGATAGCACACCATCACAATCGGCAGGAAGGTGAAGAGAGAGGTTGCTATGGGGTATTTCAGGCCCACCCTTGAGCTCTTGCCAAGAGATGCGCCCGCCACGAGCGAGAGGGCCAGTAAGAGCAGCCAGGAGAGGGGTCCGACCCCTTCCCCCTGTAACATTATCTCCTTTATTCCCCGGGGCTCTCTGAAGAAGTTGTAGAGAAGGAGTACAAGGAGCGCTATGAGAAAGAGGGTGGAGTTCCAGAAGAAGAGGAGCTCGCGCCTCTCATCAAGCCACCTGTACGCCTTCTCCGGCAGGCGGAGGGCTAATAGGTACCCGGACACCATGGAGGCCACGGCAAGAATGAGAAGGGGTGCCCCCAGAGTCTTCCTCACAGGCTCAAGCAGAACAAGCAGGATGATCATGTATATGAGAAGAAGGCCCTCTCGCCTCACCCCATCACCTCCTCAAGAACCTCCCTCACGGTGTGGGAGAGCTTCATGTCGTAGAACCTAGCGCCTCCTTTTACCAGAAGCGATGTCAGAGCCTTCCTCTCAATTTTTGTGAGGACGTAGCGGGGGGTCTTGACCTCCGTCACGTAATATTCCCTCTCTGCGGGGTCGGGTGAGATTACGGTGAGGGGGTGTCCTAAAGAGAGGAGGAACTCCAGCCCCTCCCAGGCGTCCATCCCCTCCGTCAGGGGCGTTAGGAGCACAAGAGGGGAGGAAGGAGAGAGGTGCTGGGCGGCCACTTTCAAGGACTCCTTCAGTGGCCCTCCCCCCCGGGGGCTTACCGCTGCCAGCTCATGCAACAGGCTTCGGAAGTGCTTCTCACCGGCGGCGGGTCGGATGTACTTAATCCCCTCTCCAATCACAACAAGACCCACTCGATTCCTTGCTGCGAGAAGGAGCCTTATGAGGCTCGCAGCTACTTTTATGGAGTCCTCAAGAGGGTTTCTGTAGAGATCACCCCTTCCCGTCCACTCCCTCGCATCTAAGATGATCACCACGTCAGTGAGGGACTCGGCCTCATACTGGTTTACCATGAGCTTTCGCCTTCTGGCGGTGGCGGGCCAGTTTATTATCTTGAAAGGGTCCTCGGGATAGTACTCACGTATGGAGTGGAACTCCTTTCCCTGGCCAACACTGCGGGAGTGGGAGAAGCCCGGCAGAAGCCTAGGAGGTGCACGAAGGCGCGGCAGAACCCCGGCCGGTACAGGCCTGGGTAGAACAGTTATCCGACTTTCGCCACTCAGACTCCTTTCGATGGTGAAGTGACCCCCAGGGTCCTCGGAGACCACCTTTAGTGGCCCTAGGCGGTACATGCCCCTCAGCTTCATCTTGGCCCGGTAGCCCACCCTCCTGACCACACCCCCAGCGGGAAGCCTCCAGCGGGTGCCCCCTTTCACGTAGGCGGTGGGCGGGACCTCGTCCTGAAGGACCACGTTAGCCCCTGGGGCTTTGAGCCTTCCCTCAAAAGAGACCCGCACCCTTCCCCCCTCAAACAGCTCAGTGGGATCGGCATGTCTTTCAAGCTCCCCCTTCACGCTTGCAGACCTGAGGTAAGAGCTGACAGCATAGAGGAGGGCGGTAAAGCCGGTGATGGAGAAGAACGGGGAGGAGATGGAGAGCCCAGCGAGGATCATGGTGAGGGAGAGGAGAAGGATAAGGTAGCCCTTCCCCGTAACCCGCCTCCTTACATCCTGCTCAGGATTATCAGGCACCTGTTCACCTCCTCTTCCGTCATCTTCCTCCCTTCAAGGAGCTTTTTGATCTCAGCCTGCTCGAGGGGGAGGGCATTGATCACGTCCTCCGTTCCAAACCTCTCCTTCAGTATCTCAAGAGCCGCTCTTCTCAGCCTCTCCAGATCCTTTCTGCTCAGGAAGGCCTCCCTGAAGGTGATGGGCGCTACAGACCTTCTCCTGAAGACCCCTTCAGGAGGCCGAAAGCGGATGTAGAGGGAAGGGAGCAGGAATATGAGAAACAGAGCTACAATCCAGGAGATGCTCTCCTGTTGAAGATAGACCAGTCCCTGAAGGAAGCCCTTAAGGAGCGCCTTGTTGGGATCTGTAGCGCTGTGCAGGCTCTCATCTAGAAGGACCTTCCCCCCCTCTGGGAGCATATATGAGAGAATCGCCTTGAGGAAGAGGGTGTTGTTGGCTCTGGGGAGAACGTCGTTCATGAAGATGGAGGAGTCTGCGATCACCAGAATGTTTCCAGCGCTCCTGTTCTGATGGAAAAGGGGATTGTACTCCATAATAATTGGGTAGGACCCCGTCACCTCAAGGGGAGAGACGTCCGGGTCCCTGATCCCGTTCCGGTTGAAATCTATCCAGCCCTCTTCGGAGGTCCTAGCCCACGGGACAGCATAGCGGCTCTCCGCCGTTGAAGGGCCATCTAAGAGAACAACCCCCGAGAAGCCTGCAACGTTCACCTCCACCAGGAGGAAAGCGGGGTTCTTAATATAGTACTGATCATAGACAGGGTAGCCCGTTATTCTTATGCCGAACCTCTCTGTGAAGGGGTTCACCGCCCCAGTATCATCAGCCAGAAGGACCCTGCCCCCCCTCTCCACGAAGTCCACAAGGGAGGAGACCTCCTCCGGAGTGTATTCCCTCTGGGGGCCGAGAGCAACGTAGAGGGTCTGCCGGGGCTCCTCTTCATACCTCAGCATGAGAGGAGAGGACAGAATGATCTCAACGCTTCGGCTCTCCTCCATGACCTCAAGGGCCTCTGAAGCCCCGTCCCAGCCGCTGTTCCCTGAGGACAATGGCGCTGGGGCAGAGGAGCGTGCCCAGATGTAATAAACCGAGGAGGTGAAAAGAACAAGAAGAACTATAATCAGCGGGAGGTAGCGTGAGAGCCTCACGAACCCTCACCTCCCTCCATCAGCCTTCCAACCTCCTTAACCGCCTTGCTGGAGAGGGGGGTGGTGGAGTAGAAGGCCCTCTCAAGGTGAGGTAGGGCTCTCTTCAGCCTCTCCCCGTCCACCACTCCTAGCCGCTCCAGGCGGGAGAAATACTCCCGTAAGGTCTCCTCCCTCCTCCTGTCAAAGCCCCTCTGTCTCATCCTCCTCAAGAACTCCCTGTAGAGGGCGTATACCGCCCTTCTTCTGCCTCTCGCCACGAATCTGTAGAGCTCCTCCCTCTCAAAGGCTCGCCTGGCCTCCTTGAGGGGTCTCAACCGCCTGAAGTAGAGGAGGACCTGAACGACTATTAACGCCACTATCGCCGCCGAAAGGGCATAGAATAGAAGGGGGATGTTTCTGCCCAGATCGGAACCGCCTTCGACCGTGATCCTCCAGCTCTCCTGAGCGGGGGAGAGATGCCTTGAGAAGTTTCCCCGGTAGGTGACGGTCACGTAATGGGTTCTAATGGAGGGAAGGGCATAGGAGATGACGGCACTGCCGTCGCCGCCGGTGTGAACCATCATCCTCTGACCCCCCGCAACCACCTCGAGTGTGGCCCCTTCAATCCCCTCCCCTTCCTCATCTAGAAGACGTATCTCCCCCCTCACGTAGCTCTTCTCTATCGAGTAGTTGAAGGTTAGATATGTCTGGTGGAGGACCTCAATCTGAAGAGGGATGCTCTCCCTCAGATAGAAGGCCGCCCTCTCGTCCTCAAATCCAGTGAATAGAAGCACAAATGTCCTGTTGCCCGGGGGGAGGTGGGGTGGGGGCGTTGCGGTAAGGGTGAAGCGGCCGCCCTCGTAGAGTGAGCTCCTAGCCAGAACATCGCCCCCTATGTGAAGCAGTATGCAATCCTCGCCCTCGAGGGGCTGCCCGGCGTCATCGAGGAGTCTTCCTGAAACCTTGATGGGGCTATCCCGGGAGGTCCACGACGGGTAGGTGATGTTCACAAACTGCACTCTGCTCGCCACTATGAGTGGAAAGAGATAGTTGAGGGGGGGATAATAAGGCAGTGGGGGTTTTAAGTAGACCGTCGCATTGTAGAAACCTAGGGGGGCCGTGGGAGGAATTGTGAGGTAGATAACAACGCTTCCATTGGGGGAAGAGGTTCCCACAAACCCCTCCCCCCCCAGAGCCTCCGGGAGCTTCAGGGTCACCCTCACCCCTCCAAGCGGCTCTCCGCTGGAGGCCACCACCACGGAATCTATCTTCACAGGAACCCCCCGGGGGAGCTGGAGGGATTCTATGCTAATAAGTGCCCTCCCGAGGAGGGTGAGCTCGCCCCCTATCACGTGCAGAGGAGACGGAAGAGAGGGGGATTTCAAGGTGAGGGAGAGGGTGTAAACCCCTGGGGGAGCGTTCAATACCACCTCCAGGGTATCGGAAGGGGGGGTAACCTCCTCTGTTGTCAGTGGATAATCCTGGCCGTCAGTCCCGATAAGGAAGAGGCTCCCCTCCAGCCTCCCCATCTGGGGGGTGTATCCGGATATTCCAACTTCCACCTGGAGGGTGTCACCTGCAAAGAAGCTCTCCCCTTCAAAGCTGAGGGTGGCCCGCAACTCTCCCGAGTAGACGATGATGGTGGCTGTGTAGGAGCTGGGGAGGTAGAGCCCCTCTCCACGGAAGGTGGCTGTCAGTTTGAAGGTTCCCTCAGCGGTGGCAGTGAGGGTTCTGAAGAAAAGGCCCCCCTCAGAGGTTGGTATCACAATCTCCTCCCCTCCCCATAGAATACGCACACTCCTTCCCTCAATGGGCTGGTGCCAGTAGTCGGTAAGGCTCCCTTTGACCAGGAACTTATCTCCCAAAAGAAGACTTTCGGGGGCGTTCAAGGATATGTAGGTTGAGGAGACCACCTCCACAGTGGAGACCACGTGGACCCTCCCCGCAGAGCCACCCCTCCCTGAGATGTAGAGCACAAGGTAGTTCTCACCGGCCTCGCCCTGGGCGGGGGCCACAAGGCCTATTCTGAAGCTACCGTCCTGGGATGCCCTCCCGCTTCCAGCGCTGTAGGGCACGGACTCCGGGGAGGAGAGAAGTCCTTCAAGACCCTCCTCACCGACGATCTTTTCGGGTATCAGGAAGGCTTTGATCAGAAGCGATGGGACACCCTCCCCCCTATCATCAGTCACCACTCCCTCCACGCTCTCCCCTAGTGTGGGAGAGAGCACCTCGATCCTCCTGGGGTAGCGGGTCACTTTTATCTCGAGCACCCCTCCCCCCGGGACAGTACTCTCGTCGTCGGAGGGGTCAAGTGGGTTCCTGTAATGGAGTATCTCCTCCCGATCCCACTCCCCTCCACCGTCGGTGTCCACAGAGAGGGGGTTGGTGTTGAAGTTCGGCCTCCCGTCCCCGTCCCAGTCCACATATCCCTTGTAGTCCCCGCTTATGCTTCTTATGTCGAAATCTATCTCAGCGCCGTCTCCCATCCCGTCGCCATCAGTATCGTATTTCACAGGGGAGGTCAGGTATACCTTCACCTCCTCACCGTCGGTGAGACCATCACCGTCTGTGTCCCGAACAAGGGGCTCCGTTCCGTAGAAGAATACCTCCTCACCATCGGTAAGGCCGTCGGAGTCGCTGTCCGCCACGTTTGGGAATGTCCTGTAGTCCTCCACCCCGTCCCCATCAAGGTCCCCATCGCTCCTCAAATATGTGAGGGTGAGCTCCTCCCAGTTGAGAAGCCCGTCGGAGTCATCGTCCATATATATTCTGTCGTCGGAGGGGTCAAGTGGGTCAAGATGCTCTTTGGTCTCTTCCCCATCCTCCATTCCGCCCCTGTCAGTATCCTTGACCCAGGGATCCGTGCCGTACCTGAGCACCTCAAGGCCATCGGTAAGGCCGTCGGAGTCGCTGTCCTTTTTCAGGGGATTCGTCAGATACCTATCCACCTCCTCGCCGTCACTTAACCCGTCGGAGTCGCTGTCCCGAGAGAGGGGGTCAAGCCCCAATTGAACCTCTCTGCCGTCGGAGAGGCCGTCGCCATCGGTATCACCGATGAGGGGATCCGTTCGGTAGATGAACACCTCCTCACCATCTGAGAGCCCATCTAGGTCCGTGTCCGGAGAGAGGGGATCCGTTCCCCTTTTCACCTCCTCGCCGTCACTTAACCCGTCTAGATCCGTGTCGTTCGCCTCCGGGTCTGTACCGTACGTGGCCTCCTCAAAGTCTGGGAGACCATCGGAGTCTCTGTCAATCCACCTCCAGTCGTCTGTGGGATCAAGGGGGTCCCCCCCACCGTGATATTCGTCCCCATCCAGTGCCCCGCCCAGATCAGTATCTTTCCGCAGTGGATCGCTTCCCAGCCTCACCTCCGTGAAGTCGTTTAAGCCGTCTAAGTCCGTGTCTGCCTTAAGTGGGTCCGTTCCATATCTTTCAACCTCCTCACCATCTGAGAGCCCATCTAGGTCCGTGTCCGGAGAGAGTGGATCCGTTCCCCTTTTCACCTCCTCGCCGTCACTTAACCCGTCTAGGTCCGTGTCGTTCTTCAGGGGTGAGGTCCCGTTCCTAATCTCCTCACCATCAGTAAGGCCGTCTAGATCAGTATCGTTGATGAGAGGGTCCGTTCTCAGAAGAAGCTCGTCTCCGTCCGAGAGGCCGTCTGAATCGGTATCCCACATCCCCTCGTCCGTGCCCATCTCCCTCTCTCGCCAGAGAGGAAGGAGATCTCCGTCTAGGTCGGAGAAGTTTCCGTCGTCATCAGGGCTTGAGGGGTCAGAGCCCATCAGGATCTCTTGAAGGTCCCCCACACCCCCCCCATCAGTGTCGTTTTTGAGCGGATCAGGGGCCAGGCCGTCATAGGTGCTTTTTAAATCCTCCTCCTCACCGTCTGAGAGGCCATCTAAGTCTGTGTCCCACCTCAGGGGATTCGTGCCCCCCTTCACCTCCTCACCATCCTTCAGACCGTCTAAATCAGTGTCGCTCTGAAAGGGGAGAAGGCCACTCTCAACCTCCTCACCATCTGAGAGCCCATCTAAGTCTGTGTCCTCCCTCAGGGGATCGGTGCGCCACCTCTCTATCTCATCCCGGTCAGAGAGACCGTCTGAGTCTGTATCGCCAGAGAGCGGTGATGTGTGGTAGAGAAGCACCTCCTCGCCGTCATTCAGGCCGTCCCCATCGGTATCCACAAGAGTTGAGTTGCTTCCGCCTATCTCCTCAGCAACATCCGGCAGGCCGTCGCCATCGATGTCGGGGAGATAGGCGTCGTCGTACATCTGGCGGGGATTTGTCCCCATGAGGTATTCAAGATAGTCCGGAACACCTCCAGAGTCCGTGTCAGGAAGAAGGGGGTCTAGGGAGGAGAGAAGCTCATCCCTGTCGGAGAGGCCGTCAAGATCAGTATCGGCTTCCCGGGGGCTCGTTCCAATCTCAACCTCCATGCCGTCTGTGAGGCCGTCTGAGTCTGTGTCGGGAAGAAGAGGAGAGGTGCGATGCTTTATCTCTTCAGAATCGGTGAGGCCATCGCCGTCGGTATCGTCATTTAGGGGGTCCGTCATATATGTCAGGAGTTCCTCACCGTCGGTGAGGCCATCGCCGTCGGTATCGTCATTTAGGGGGTCCGTCCCCCTGTAGACCTCGTAGACGTCGGGAAGAAGATCACGGTCACTGTCAGCGGGGGCGGGATGGGGGGGGCTGAAAGGGTCTACCGCATCCTCTCCAAAAATCACCTCGATGGAGTCCAATATTCCGTCCCGGTCTGTGTCCGGGGTGGTGGGGTCAAGTCCCAACAGCAGCTCCAGGCTATCGGACAGAAGGTCCCCGTCGGTGTCAACCCTTAGGGGGTCCGTGCGGTAAATGCTCCACTCCTCACCGTCACTTAAGCCGTCTCCATCGGTATCCCAGATCCTAGGCGAGAGTCCTAAAGAGACCTCGTCTCCATCGGCGAGTCCGTCAATATCAGTATCAGACGCTGTTGGGGAGGTGTAGGTCTCCCTCACCTCTTCACCGTCGGTGAGACCATCCAGATCGGTGTCCTTCCTGAGCGGGTCCGTGCGGTAAATGCTCCACTCCTCACCATCGGTAAGGCCGTCGGAGTCCGTATCGGCCTTTAAGGGATCTGTGCCGATCTGATCCTCAAGGGGCGTTGGAAGCAGATCGCCGTCGGGGTCGCTCATCCTTACATCGTCTGTGCCGTCTAGAGGATTGAGTCCTCTCATGACCTCTATCCCATCCCCAACACCGCCGCCGTCGGTGTCAACCCTTAGGGGGTCCGTGCTGTACCTGCCGACCTCCTCGCCGTCCGTCAAACCATCTGAATCCGTGTCACGGAGGGTGGGATCTGTTAGGTAAACTTTTACCTCCTCCCCATCTGTCAGGCCGTCCCCATCGGTATCCGCGAGGTATGGGCTTGTTCCCACCGCCGCCTCCTCGGAGTTGTTCAGGCCGTCTAAGTCCTCATCCCCCTCCGGGAGAAGCTCCCCCATCCTCCCGGTGCCGCGGAAGAGACCTCCGCCATCTCCCCCAAGAAGGACCGCAGGGTCGCTCCCCGGGGCAGGGATATCTCTAGAACCCCCCTCCCTGCCCAGATACGGGGGGGTCACCTCTATTGGGACCCAGCCCACTCCCTCAAGGTAAAACTCGGCCCAGTAGTGGTGATGAAGCGAGTTGAAAAGCCTCCCACCGTCGAGAGGCTCCCCAAGGGCGTAACCCTCCACCACCCTCGCAGGTATTCCCAGCGACCTTAAGAGTACTACGTAGGCCGAGGAGAAGTCAAAGTCATCACCCCGCATCTGAAGGAAGAGAAAGTTGTAGAGGCCCTCAGCAGTGAACGTCTCAAGCCTGGAATGGGGATAGTAGCGCATGTTCTGCCGGAGATAATTCGCCAGCTCAAGGGCCCTCTGGCAGTCGCTCTCCACCCCTAGGGTTACCTCTGTGGCAAGTCTGGTGACCATCCCCGAGAGTCCGTCGGGCTTTGAGAGGTACTCCTCTAAGACCCCTTCCCGAGTGGTATTGAGGTCTACGATATCCTCCAAGGATACTGCGGAGGGGGAGTAAATGATGGTGACGTTCAGAAGAAGCGTTGTGTTCACCCTCTGTAGGGGAACCTCCGAATTTCCATAGAGCCAGGGCGGCCTTGAAGCCTCAACCACCTCAGCCCCACCGTAGGGATAGGGGATCACCCCGGGGGAAGGAGAGTAGAAGACCATCTCAATCTGGATGCCTCCCTGGGGGGGCACCGGGGAGGGGCGGAGGACCCTCCAGCCCATCTCCTCCGGCTCGCCGAACACCCACGTCCGGAGGTAGAGGGGCTTGTCAATGCTGATAGAGAAGACATTCCCCTCCCCAGGAACAACCCTTCCCGCCACCTCCCGAGGGCGTAGGATGTCGGTGGCCACCCCGTCGGGGTGGAGGGGTGAGGTCCCTCTCAAATACTCCTCCAGATCCCCAGCGCCGTCCCCGTCCCTGTCCTCCCGGGAGGTCCCCCAGTACTCCTCCCAGACGTCGTCTATTCCATCCCCGTCGGAGTCTTCAACCCCGGGGTACCTTTCATAAGCATCCGGCACGGTGTCCCCATCGCTGTCGGGGCTTGCGGGGTCAAGGGCGAGCTTAAGCTCCTCTCCATCACCCAGGCCGTCGGAGTCTGAGTCGTAGTCGATGACGTTGGGGAGGCCATCGAAATCTATATCTCCAAGGGGACCAAGAAGCTCCATGGTTTCTATCTCTCCCAGTGCCGCGGAGATCTCTGCTAGGGTCCCCGGGGGCTCGGTCTCGCTCCTGTGTACCCAGTAGTTGTACTCCTCACCGTCAGGGATGCCATCGGAGTCCGTATCGTAGTTAAAGGGGGATGTGGGAGAGATCTCAAAATGGTCAAGAAGGCCGTTCATGTTGGCGTCCTCCTCGAGGTCCTTCAGCCCGTCGGAGTCGCTGTCGGAACCTCCAGCCTTCTCGACCCCCATGCTACTGAAAGGGATGTGAGAGGGTTTGAAGTGATAGGGGGGGCTCAGGGAGCTGTATAGAAGCATAGCTGAGAGGAGAGCGGCGAGTATCCACATGTGGTGGAGGTGCACCCTTGCCATTCTCTTTAGCCCCCGCTAGGGTATTATAGAGTGTGCTGATGAGAATAATTTTATGGTTAATAATTGAAACGTGCCTACTCCCCAACCTCTCCCCTCGAGAACCATACCTCGTCCGGGATCTCCTCGTAAATCTGGGAGGGGTCTTCTTCGGTGTCCTTTCTTCTTATAACCTCCACCCCCTTCTCGGCCTCCCGGAAAACCACATCCTTCCTCATTAGCCAGTAATGTATCCTCCACTCCCTCCCATCATAGAGCGTGGTCTCCTCCCTCTCGGTCAGAAGAAGACCCATATCCTCCATCATGTAGAAGATGTCCCTGTCCTCCGGCTCCAGCATGTTGTCTATGATCCTGTCAGAGAATCCAAAGAAATTCAGTATGTGAAAGGCGATCTCGGTGGCATCCTCCAACCCCATCTCTCCAGCCAGCTCTCCGCTTGTGTGGTACCTGCTTATTATGGCCCTTGTAAGGGTGTCCGTGTCAACAACCTTCTCCACCAGAGGTTCTACCATTCTGTCACCTTTTTCCGCCAGAGGCGGTTCTGCGTATTCCAATGCCATATATAACGATTGTGAGGCCCGCCGGGTGGGAACGGTTGTGTATGAGAGGGAAGGAATATAAATTTTGAGGTCTACCTCTCTCTGACCAACATATATTTTTATACAAAATGCTTCATACCTCAGAAGGCTATGACCCTGCCTCCGGAGCGTGCTTGAGATGAACCAGCAGGAAGATATGGACCCCAGAAGGCTTAAGAAGGCAGAGAAGCTCTACAAGAAATACTACCTCAAAAAGTATAAGAAGGGCAAGATCAGCAGAGAGGAGCTGAGGGCGGTCCTATCCCCGTATAGGGAGGAGCTTGCCTATCTAGGGCTCATAAAAGGTGAGAGGAAGGAGGAGAGAAAGCCCGCCGAAGCTCCGTCCGTCGCTCCCGGGGCAGGAGAAGCCGCCGCTGTGGAGGTCTCCTCAGGGGTGAAGGAAGCTATCATACTTTCAACTCCGGAGATGGGGCCAGAGGATGCCCTGCCCGTTGAAGAGATAGAGAAGAGGGTGGATGCCTTGGAGGAGGAGAGGCTCTCCCGCATAAGAGAGCTCTACCGCCAAAAGTACGGGGAGGAGCTTGAGCTCCCCGAGGAGATTGAGAGGAGAAAGAGGGAGCTGTGGGCTCTGAGGGAGGAAGTGGGGGAGGGGGAGAGAGCCCCTGCACCAGAGAGGGTGGAGGGGGGCCCGGAGGTGGCGGAGGTGAGAGAGAGGAAGAGCTTCTGGTCGCTCACCAACTTCACTCTGCTCTCTTCAGGAAAGAGTGGTGTGGTTAGGCTGGTTCTCCTTATAGTAGACATCTTCCTGTGGGTCCTTCTTATCATCCCAAGAATAATAATGTTCCCCGTGCTTTATATCCTGAGGAGGAGGAAGAGGTGATGTGGGGTGTTCTCAAAGGATGATTACGACATAACCCCCACGGTCTACTCTCCGGACGGGAGGATCTTTCAGGTGGAGTACGCTAGGGAGGCCATAAAGAGGGGAGCTCTTGGGATTGGCGTGAGGAGCCCGGAGTGGGTTGTTCTAGCCTCCTTAAGGCCGGAGGAGGGCAGGCTCATAGAAAAGGAGTATGTGAAGAAACAGTACTTCATAACCCGCCGCATTGTGGCCATAACCTCTGGACTCATAGCAGATGGAAGAATACTTGTTGACATACTGAGGGAGAGGGCGCAGGAGGAGTGGCTCACTTACGGGGAGGAGGCCACTATAAGCTCCCTGGTGAAGTGGCTATGCAGAATCTGTGAGTTGTATACCCGTTTTGAGGGCATAAGGCCCTTCGGGGCCGCCCTTCTTATAGGAGGCTTTGATGCCACGGGACCCCACCTCTACGACGTGGACCCCTCCGGTGTGGGTAGGGAGGTGAAGGCCTGGGCCATAGGACGGGGCTCGGAGGAGGTCCTTCCGGAGCTGGAAAAGATAGACATGCAGAAGCTTAAAGAAGACATAAGAAAGATCTTCAAGATGGTCTATGAAAAGGGTGTGGTTGATGTTATAGTACTGAGTAAGGAGGGGGTCATATCTCAAGAAGAGATAAGGTTCTCCGGAGGCAGGAAGGAGGGGTAGAGTTGAGGGGGTTCCAGAAAGAGGTGCACCAGTTCATCACCGAGACTGAGGAGGGGTACTGGAAGCCACTTGCCATGTTCGCTGCGCTTGTGGAGGAGGTGGGGGAGCTGGGCAGGTGTATCAATGCCGCTGAGGGGGTAAAGGGGCTAAAAGAGAGGAAGGAGAAGGATACCCGGGAGGAACTGAAGGAGGAGCTGGGAGACGTTCTCTTTGCCCTTGCCTGCATAGCGAACTACTACGGGGTTGATCTTGAGAGGGAGGTTTTAAGGAGCATTGATAAATACAGAGGCAGGACTTTCTAATTTTTATCTGTACCTGGCTCGTATCCCCATTTGTCCAGCTCTACTACCGCATCCCAGGGCACGTTGAGAGGGGGGGGGGATGGGGTTGTGGGGGCGGGGGCCCCGTGGCCGGCTTTTCTGGTAAGAGTGGCGGGGATAAGAATGGCGATGATTATCAGATACCCGATCCCAAGGGCTGCCAGATATCCTAGCCACCACTAGTTAACCACGGTTAGTTAACCGTGGTTAGGGTTAAATATAAGCAAATAATTTCCAACAGTATGAAACTCGTGGTAAAAAGAAGGGAAATAAAAGAACTGGCGGAAGGATGGATCCTCCTTTACGGAAGAAGAAAGGTGGGAAAGTCCTACCTTCTTAAAAATTTCTTCCAGCACGATGAATACTACGATGTCCTGAATGATGGCTCTATCTGGGCCAAA
>Ga0164318_10003688_pt1 | contig 14584 bp, 14 predicted proteins | sample GuaBasSedimGuay9_FD_113734 | JGI IMG/M metagenome (GOLD analysis project Ga0164318, IMG submission 113734) | Subseafloor sediment microbial communities from Guaymas Basin, Gulf of California, Mexico - Guay9, Core 4571-4, 0-3 cm | ecosystem: Environmental > Aquatic > Marine > Hydrothermal vents...
CTGAATCGGATGACGCACGTTGTGGTCTCCACAGTGCCTCCGATGACGCCTGCGGCCAACTCGTTTTTGTGGATGAACGAGGTGAGGTCTCCACCGTCGTCGAGTGTGATGTGTGGACGAAACTCCGCAACCGCTCGGATGTTCTCATAGTAGGACTCCCTGTCCTCACCGTGAACAGCGAAGACTGGTATTCCGAAGTCTCTGACCAGCGATGCGGCAACATCGTCCTTCGTTGACAACGGATTGGATGCCGACAATCTGACATCGGCGCCGCCGAGTTTGAGTGTGATCATCAGGTTTGCGGTCTCCGAAGTTACATGGAGACATGCACCTATTTTGACACCGTCGAGCGGTTTCGTCCTCTCAAATTCCCCTCGAACCTTTTGCAACACAGGCATGTGTTCGCCTGCCCATTCGATTTTTTTGCGACCCAAATCAGCCAAAGTTAAGTCCTTGATTTTGTGTTCCATTCTTACCTCCGACCGTTTCCTTAGAATTTGTCCAAAAGTATAACACCAAACCGCATGACATGAGATTTCCGACGATGGACGGATTCATGGACTTCGATGTCTGGTCTTGGGGATGAATCCGATTTTTTGCTTTCGATCTCGATTTCCATTAAAAACAAACACCCAAAGGAGGTAAAGATGGCGGAACTTAGAGTCAAAGTTACTGGAATCGAATTTCGTAACCCTGTGCTAACGGCCGCTGGGCCGAATGTCCGAAACGGCGAGATGATGCTCAAGGCGTTTGAGGGCGGCGCCGGCGGTGTGGTCGCCAAGACCGTGTCGGTGCGACCAGCGAGAGACACAAGGCCGACCATCCGAAAGACAGTTTGTCGAGGCCTTGTCAACTGTGAGACTTGGTCGGAACTGCCGTTTGAGGCCATGCTGGAGGAATATCGAAAGGTCAAGGACGCTGGAATACCTTTGATCGTCTCGATCGGTTACACACCGAAGGATATGCGTCAGCTCGGTCCGATAATCGAGCGTGAGGTCGAACCGGATGCCATCGAATTTTCTACGCATTACTCCGGCCGTTCGGTCGAGCCGCTGGTCGAGGTCGCAAAGGCGCTGCGCGAAAGCGTTAACCTGCCGATCTGGATGAAGATTTCTCCGAATCTACCTGACATTGAGGAACTTGCGGTTAAGGCGTCGCCGTTTGTCGATGCATTTGTCGCCATCAATTCCTACGGACCTGTCCTCGATTTCGATGTCGAGACGGGCGAGCCGATTCTCGGATCCGAATACGGTCAAGGATGGCTTTCGGGGCAGGCGATCCTCCCGATTGCGTTGAGGATCGTCCATCAGGTTACATCGGTTCAGGCCAAGCCGGTCATAGGCGTCGGCGGGATAGAACGGGGCAAAGATGCCATCAAATTTTTCATGGTCGGCGCCTCAGCCGTTCAAATCTGTTCGGCAGCAATTAGATACGGTCATTCGATCTATGGAAAGGTCGCAAAAGAGATCGAAAAGTGGCTTGACGAACATGGATTTAGCTCTGTCGATGAGGTGCGCGGTCTGTTCAAAGAAAAGCTTAAGAGTCGCAAAAAGTTCGATGGTATTCCGGTCATGCACATCGAGGAGTCGAAATGCACTGGATGCAAGTTATGCGTGAGGGCATGCGTTCACAGTGCCCTCTACATGGACGGCGATGTCGCAAAAGTCATCCCCGAAAACTGCATAGGCTGCGGTTACTGTCAGGACATGTGCAATTTTGGCGCTATGTGGCTGGTGGAGAGATAAATTCAATCAATGCCGAAGAATAACACTGCAAATTTGGGGATGGGGGCTGTTCCGCAAATGTCAGCGGTCAGGTTCTCATCAGCAAAGTCCCAGTTTTCACACGAAGTCCTTCATCACAAACAAAATTACCAATAACCTTGCGTGTTTGACATGCATTTTTTCAAAAGGATATACTTAAATTCGCCATGAAGCTTGCGATTATATCTGATACACACGACGCTAAGGATATAGTTATCAAAATAGCTCAAAAGCTCAGCGACATAGGCATATCAAAAGCGATCCATCTTGGCGACATAATCGCTCCGTTCACAATTAAATTCATGAGAGAATACTACAAAGGAGACCTCTGGGTGATCTTCGGAAACAACGACGGCGAACGCCCGTTCCTGATGCAGACATGCGAAAGGTTTGAGGTCTTCATCCAAGCCGCTCCGCTTATCCTCAACTTGGAAAACAGAAAAATCATAGCAATGCATGAACCTTACGCGGTTGAGGCGATAGCCAAATCCGGTGATTTTGATGTCGTCCTTTACGGGCACACACATGAGCTGAAGATCGAACGCATTGGGAACACAATAGTTGTGAATCCGGGCGAGGCTTGTGGGTATCTGACTGGCAGGCGCACATTCGTGATCCTCGACCTTAAAGACTTAAGTTATGAAATCATCGACCTTTAACCCAACAAATTCAAAACATCCCAACAACCCCAATTTCCAAGACCGTAGCTTATCCCCTAATTTTGAAAGGGTAGAAGTTAAATGTCATTCCGGTTCAAAGGGAGATGAGCATCCAAAAGCCATAAAGCTCGGAGGCCGATGGGTCGATGTCAAAATGTGGCGGCCTCTGGGACGGAAAAGGGATTTCTTTTACCAAAAGGAATTTGTTGACTTTGAAGTCCTGCTTGATGACGGTAATCGGTTGATTTTACGCTATTTAGAGGAGGAAAACACATGGGTGATTTTGAGAAGCTGATCGAAAAAGCTTTGGAAGCAAAAAAATTCGCTTATGCACCGTTCTCCAATTTTCGCGTTGGGGCGGCCATATTGACCGAGTCGGGCGAAATTTTTACGGGTGTGAATGTCGAAAATTCGTCTTATGGGTTAACCATCTGTGCTGAGCGTGTAGCTCTATTCAAAGCTGTGAGTGAAGGGCACAGAAGATTTAAAGCTATTGCGATCGCAACCGATGCTAATGAACCCGTCTGGCCATGTGGTGCCTGCAGACAAGTTTTGTTTGAGTTCTCACCTGACGGTGAACTGGTTGTGATAACCCGTTTTAAAGGTGGAAAAACCGCATCAAAAAAGCTATCGGAGCTCCTGCCGGATGGTTTTAAGTTCAAGATGGAGAGAGAAGGGCATGGGAGTTAAAGTCCATCCGTTTGCCGTTGTTGAGAAAGGCGCTGAACTCGATGATGATGTCGAGATCGGCCCTTTCTCTTACATCGGGCCTAATGTGAAGATCGGCAGGGGCGTCAAGATAGGCACAAATGTCCACATAGAAGGGCATACCGAGATAGGTGAGAATTGCGTCATAAGGCACGGAGCTGCAATAGGATTTCCGCCGCAAGATGTCGCTTTCAAGGGTGAAAAAAGCTTCGTGAAGATCGGAAAGAACAACACGATAAGGGAGTTTGTAACAATCCACAGAGCTTCAGGCGAAGGCGAATCCACAATTGTCGGGGACAACAACTTCATAATGGCTTATGCACATCTCGCCCACAATGTCAAAATCGGATCAAATGTGGTCATAGTCAACGGAGCGCAACTCGCAGGATATGTCGAAGTCGGGGATAGAGCCTTCATCTCAGGCCTTGTAGCGATCCACCAGTTTGTGAGGATAGGAGCCTATGCGATTGTCGGAGGGGTTTCACGTGTCTCTCAGGATGTCCCACCGTTTTTTATGGCCGTAGGCATTCCACTTAGGGTTGTCGGCTTGAACATAGTTGGGTTGAGAAGAAACGGCTTTTCGTCGGAGAGGATCAGCATCATCAAAAAGGCCTACAAAATCCTCTATCGTTCTGGGCTGAAGCTCTCGGAAGCGATAAAGAAAATCGAGGAAGAATTGCCTTTGAACGAAGACATTAAAATGCTTTTGGACTTCCTTAAGGCGTCGAAACGGGGGATAACGCTCAAAGGCGGTGAGAGATGATCTGCAATTTATTTGACTCTTTTTGCATAGAATGCTATCATTTGGAGCATGAACATGATAGAAATTCTGTTATTGCTTGCAGTAGTAGGATTTGGAAACAAATACGCTGGTGAACCTTTTCAACTCGGTTTTTCAGCAAGGTCGGCTGCTCTCGGCTCTGCTGATGCGCTGTTTTCAGAAGGTGCCACCGCTGTGGCATCCAATCCTGCTGGGCTCTCATCTTTCCCCAAAAAATGGAACTTCATATTGACCCACACGGAGCTGTTTTCCGGTGCTTTGAGAACCGATTTCTTGGCGGTGGCCAAAAAGCACGACGATTGGCGCTTCGGCGCAGCACTTTACCTGATTTCGACATCCGACATAAAGGAAACCGACACACTGGCGGACTCGATAGTCCAAACCGGAAGTTTCGGATATTCCTTCAGAACGCTTTTTGTGGGAGCTGCGAAAAAATCTTTTGGATTGACGATCAAAGTTATCTCCCAAGATCTCGGCAGAGCGAAAGGAGTAGGCATAGGGTTGGACTTGGGCTGCCGAAAGTCGCTTGGAAAAGTGATGCTGTCGGTCAGCGCCCATGATGTCACGACCACGCCTGTCAAATGGTCAACTGGTAAGACGGAGTTCATAATGCCTACACTTTACCTCGGCAGCAAGCTGAGGATAAGTGAGAAATTGACTGTTGGTGCAGAACTTGAAACCCATTTTGAACACATGAAGCTTGGCAGTTCGTTTTCGACCGGACTGCTTTCAATCGACCCACATCTCGGTGCTGAGGCAGAGGTCCATAGAAATGTGGTGTTGCGTGTCGGCTTTAATCGCAGTGCGCTGAGCTTCGGGATCGGTTTACGAATAAGCGGTTTTGGCTTACACTATGCCTACCTTTCGCATTCCGTTTTAGGGGCATCTCATAGAGTATCATTAACAGGTTCGCTGTGAAACCTCAAAAAGAGCTTCAGAGGAAGGCTATTCATCTCGGAACTGTAATATTGCCGATGATCCTTTTGCATTTAAGTCAAAGGGATGGAAAATTGTTTTTAGCCTTGTTAACGGCGATTGCCATTGTCGTGGAAATCCTACGCTTGGAATGGGAACCATTTAAAAAGGTGTTCAACGCTATGTTTGGCGATATGCTCAAGGAAAAGGAGGTTAAAAACCTCACAGGAGCTACTGCATTCATATCAACAGCTCTATTCTGTGCCGTTATCTTCAACTGGAACATTGTGGTGCTCAGTATTTTCTTTTTAAGCATCGGGGATCCAGTTGCCAGTGTTATCGGTTCTCGTTTTGGGAAGATCACCGTGTTTGGAGACAAGACATTGGAAGGATTTTTGGCCTTTCTGCTGTCCACAATTCCAATAGCATTCCTTTATCCTTTGCTGCCGTTGAGTGTCCGAATTATCGGGGCGTTCGCTGCTGCTTTTTTTGAACTGATAAAGACACCAATAGACGACAATGTGGTCGTTCTCGTAGGCTCGAACACCGTTATGCAGATTGCGATGTTTTTCGCAGCAAAATAAAACAAGGAGGGAACTATGAGAAAGATCGTTGCCGCTGCGTTAGTTCTTATGGTCTCTGGAGCAACCACGAGACTCTTAGGAGACGCTGAAAGGGTCTTCCAACTCGCCAAGGAAATGGAACAAAAAAAGCTATACGCAGAAGCAGACAGCCTGTATCGAGAGGCATTGAATCAAAATCCGTCCGATAACCTCAAAGTTGAGATTTATGTGAACCTCGCCGACCTAAATCTCGACAAACTGAACGATCCTCAAAAGGCGCTGCATTACCTCAAACTCGCTCAGGCAATGCTTGAGGACAGCGATCCGAGAATGGCGGGAATTCACTACCGACTCGGCTTGGTTTATGAAAAATTGGGCAAGTATGTCGATGCAGCTCAGGAATATCAGACCGTAGTGATAAATTACCAAAATTCTCAATTTGCCGACGAGGCGTCGAAAAGCATTGACCGAGTTTTCAGCAAAAACATTCAAGAATATTTGGCAATTGTAGGTGGCGAACCTATCACATCTATGGAGTTGGAAAAGAGACTTGAAGAGATCCCGCCGTTTTATAGAGGTCGATTCGAGACGCCGGAGGGACGCAAAGAGCTTCTGGAACGGATGATCGACGAGCGGCTGATGACCCGTGAAGCTGAGGAGCGCAAACTTTATCTCAAAGCGGATGTGCAGGAAAAACTTATGCAGCAGCGTGCCCGTATCCTGCAAAATGCCCTCTACGAGGAAGAGGTCCGACAGAAGGCGAATGTTACCGAAGACGAAATGAAAAAATACTATGAGAAGCATAAAGATGACTTCAAAATTCCAGCTCGTGTCACTCTGATGAGGATAACAGTCGAGAACAAGGACACGGCCGAGATGCTGTTGAATATGCTGAAAGAAGCGAAGGGCGATTCCGCACTTTTCGATTCACTTGCGAGAAAATATTCGGTTACACCTGACGCCAAGCGCGGTGGTCTTATGTATAACCTTACGGAAAACGCACGGCCACAAGAGATTGTCAAAAAAGCATTTGAGATGGAAGAAGGGGAGCTGAGCGACATAATCGAGCTTTCAGATGGCAAATTTGCTATAATAAAAGTCATTAAAAAGCAGCCCGAAAGTATAAGGCCCTTCGATGAAGTAAAACTTTCCATAGAAAATAAACTGCGCCGCGAGAAGGAGAAGCAGCTCTTTGAACAGCTTAAGAAGAGGCTCAGAGAGAAATATGGCGTCGAATATGTCTCTCAGGAGGGCGGTGAGTCGGGTGAGGGAACAAAGGGGTTGAAAAAGAAATGAAAGTTTTTAGGAATCTTAAGCTTAGAATCTTCACCTTTTGTTGACATTGGAATTTATATGCCTAAAATAAAAAACATTGAGCTTGAGCATTAAACAAGGAGGTCTGTTATGAAAAAGTTGCTCATAATCATTGTAGTAATCATCGTGATAGTGGTTGTATGGCTTTTGGCCAAAGGTGGTGGAAAGAAACCGTCAGAGGAAGTCCAGCTTACCCCCGAGCTTGCAATTGAATACATTACTACACGCCAGGTTGTTGACCTCACCCATTTGGTAACTGACGACATCCCGACATGGCCTGGTTTTAAACCGCCGATCCGCAACAACCTCTACAATCTCGAGGAACACGGCTTCTTCATGAATGTTTGGGATTCCGTTGGCGAGCATGTGGGCACACATATCGGTGTTCCGAAACATTTCGGAGGCGATCTGACACTCGAACAGGTTGATATTCATAACTTTATCGCTCCTCTCGTGGTCATCGATTGCAGTGATTCTGTCGCCAACAATCCGGACTATCAGATGACCGTCACAGACATCGAGGAGTGGGAGAAAGCGAACGGTCCCATTCCGAACGGCGCATTTGTCATCATGAAAAGCGGCTGGAGTGCTCGCTGGGCTGGAGGAAATGAGGCATTTAGAAACATGGATGAAGAGGGCGTGATGCACTTCCCCGGCCTCGGACTCGAAGCCGCAAAATGGCTTGTTGAGAACCGCAACATCGTGGGATTCGGACATGAAACGCTTGGGACCGATTACGGTCCTTCCAAAGATTTCGCCGTTGAATACTATCTGCTTGGCGATGTGAACCGCTATCAAGTCGAGGTGCTTGCTAATGTTGACAAACTTCCGCCGAAAGGTGCGCTCTTTGTAGTGCTCCCGCCCAAATTTGAAAACGCATCCGGCTTCCCTGCAAGGGCTTATGCTATTCTGCCAGATCCTCGTCCGGGCGTTGACGATACAAAGTTTGAGGGACTCGATCTCTGGAAGGTCTTCGATTACATCAAAAACTGGACTTGGGTTGATCTCACCCATACCGTCACAGCAGACATGCCGACATGGCCTGGATTTGAGCCTCCTGTTCGTATCAACCTTTACAATCTCGAAGAGCATGGCTTCTTCATGAATGTTTGGAACAATGTGGGTGAGCATGTTGGCACGCACATCGGCGCACCCAAACACTTCGGTGGAGATCTCGAGCTTGCTGACATAGACGTGTCCAAATTCGTCGTTCCGTTCGTCGTGATCGATTGCAGCGATTCTGTCGCCAACAATCCTGATTATCAGATGACTGTGGCTGACATTCAGGAATGGGAGTCCAAGCACGGCGAAATCCCGAAGGGTGCAATTGTGATTATGAGAAGCGGTTGGGGCGCTCGCTGGGAGCAGGGCAACGAGGCGTTTAGAAACACCGATGAAGAGGGCGTAATGCACTTCCCTGGCCTTGGCCTCGAAGCTGCAAAATGGCTTGTTGAGAACCGCGACATTGTTGGTTTCGGACATGAGACACTCGGAACCGACTATGGTCCTTCCAAAGACTTTGCCGTTGAGTATTACCTGCTCGGCGACGCTAACAGGTATCAGGTTGAAGTGCTTGCAAATGTGGACAAGCTCCCTGAAACCGGCGGTATCTTCCTCCTCGGCGCACCGAAGTTCGCCAACGCATCCGGGTTCCCTGCAAGAGCTATCGCTATCTTTCCGCCGACTACCAAGTAATTCGTCAAAACAATGGGCTACGATAGCTCAACAAAAACCGTAAAATCCGTGTTTTTAGGGGGTGGCCTGTGTATAACCGGGCTACCCCCAACTCGTTTTGCTTCTCACAGCAAGAGAAGCCAAAAACCTAAAAAACAAGGAGGTTAACCATGCGTAAAATAGTTGCACTTGTAGCATTGGTGCTGGTCATGGCGATGCCGTTGATGGCAGAGCCAGAGGTTAAGGTTGGTGGCCTGTTCTACATCTATAACTTCTATTGGACGAATGCCGATTTTGATAGTGATACCAAAGATGCCGATGCCCACTTCTACATGCACGGCGACATCAATGCTACTGTGAATTTTGACGAGAAGGCCAGCCTGTTTGTCAAAGTCGGTGCATGGGGCAACTACGGTCAGAACCCGGTAACCGGTGCGCCTGGTGGTATGGAGCCGAATGTCCATGTTCTTGAGACCTACCTCACCCTCAAGGACCTCTTCAACTTCCCGATTTCCTTCCAAATTGGTAAGCAGAGACTTCTTTATGGCAATGGAATGGTTGCATTTGACGGAGGTGAGGACGGCACGATGGGCGCAAAACTTATGGCCAATCTCGGTCGCGCCAATGTCGATCTCTTTACTTACAAACTGATCGAAAACGGTGGAATGAACTTTCTTGGAACAGGCATAGGAGCGCCCAATCCCGACAACCTTCTCAGCGGAATTTATCTGACGGTCAAACCTATAGAGAATATTGAGGTCAACGGATATCTGTTCGCAGAGGCGAATAGAGGCGGAGATACCCTTAATGATCCACGTTGGATAGGTATTCGCAGCACCGGTAATCCGGTTTCTGGCCTCGACTACACTGTCGAGTTCACAATGCTGAGTGGTTCTTACGATACCATTGATTATAAGGGTCAAGCTTATGAGTTCATTGCGCATTATGCACTCCCAATGGTCAAGGTCGGAGCCGGCTATGTTTACTTCTCAGGAGACGATCCAGAATCCGACGAGTATGAAGGTTACTTTAGTGCACTTCCGAGCCCGTTCATCTATGATGGATCTTACGATGGCTGGGTCGGCTTTGGACCTGCATTCATGCTCAGCACACCTTACGGATTCTCATACACAGACATCGGTGCCGTAACCGACCTTAATGTCATCAACGGAAATGTGGCATTCAATGTTGGCGACCTCTCGCTGAGACTCGATGTCTTTAAATATGCTACCAACGAAGCTAAGGGCTACGACGATTCCAAAGATCTCGGGACAGAGATTGCTGTGAACTTCAGCTATCCGCTCAACGGCGTCGGCTTCGGCGGTGGTCTCGGCTACTGGATGCCCGGAAAAGCGTTTGGCGAAGACCTCGATCCGATGATCGGCACAATTCTCTACTTTGCTAAGGGCTTCTAATAACAGGGAAACCATGAACTTACTTGGCGGCGCTTCCTTTTTGGGGGCGCCGCTTCTTATTTTCACGGCCTTGAAAAGGAGGCTCGTCGATGGAATCTCGTGAAAGGTGGGGCAGTAGATTAGGGTTCCTGATGGCTGCTGTCGGCGCCGCCGCAGGTCTCGGAAATATCTGGCGATTCCCGTATCTCCTTTACAAAAATGGTGGCGGCGCATTCTTAATCCCATATTTCATCGCTCTGCTGACCGCAGGAATCCCTCTGGTGATACTGGAATACTACGCTGGGCAGCGAACGCAGTCCGGTGCACCGAGAGCTATGGCAAGACTTGTCGGAATCAATTGGGAATGGGTCGGTTGGTTTTCCCTTGTCCTTGTCTTTTTGATCTCGACTTACTACACAGTTATAATGGCTTGGGTAGTTGACCACATCTGGTTCTCCGCCAAACTTGCTTGGGAACCTAACGCTGAGACGTTCTTCTTTGAGAAATTTTTGCAAAGGATCCCGCCTGAGCAGTGGCATGGACAGCTTGGAGCCGTCAGATTTCCGATCTTTATCGGACTCGTCATCGCTTGGATTGCCATCTACCTTTCCATATTCAAAGGTCCTAAACTGACAGGTAAAGTAGCCACAGTGTTGATGATCACGCCGGTCGTCATTCTCATCATCATGGTAATTCGAGGGCTGACTCTGCCGAACGCCACAGAGGGACTGAAGTTCTACCTAACACCTGATTTTTCAAAGCTTAAAGATCCGCGCGTTTGGCTTGACGCATACGGCCAGATATTTTTCACCCTGAGCCTTGCGATGGGGACACTTATGGCCTATGCAAGTTACAAAGAGCCGGATTCTGAGATCAACAACAATGCGTTCATCACGGCGCTCGGGAATTCAAGCATCTCGTTCCTCGGCGGCTTCGCCGTGTTCAGTATTCTGGGATTCCTTGCGTTCACACTCGGAAAACCCGTCGGGGAAGTGGTCCGGTCAGGAATCGGACTCGCATTTGTGTCCTATCCGACTGCGATCTCCAAGCTACCCGGAGCGCCGATTTGGGGCATCCTGTTCTTTTTCATGCTCTTAAATCTTGCGACGACATCCGCATTTTCGCAAATCGAGGGCATAGTGGCTGGCGTGCGCGATAAGTGGAAAATCGCTCGAATTCCTGCACTTCTGGGCATCAGCCTCGCATCGTTCCTCGTCGCCATCATATACACGACCAAAGGCGGGTTCTATTGGCTCGACATAGTTGATTTCTTTGTGTCTGCCTTTGGACTCACACTTGTCGGCCTTCTCGAAGCAATAGCCATTGGTTACTTCTTCGGGACCAAAAAGTTAAGAGAGGATGTCAACTCGATCTCCGAGGTAAAAATCGGGACAATTTGGGACTTCTCCGTGAAGTTCATAACGCCGGCCGTCCTCATCATCTCTCTTGTGCTGTCGATACTTTCGCTTCTGACAAAGGGTTACGGTGGCTACCCGTCGAACACGATTCTGGTCGGTCTTTGTGTTTATCTCATCGGAATTGGGGTCTCGCTGTTGCTGGCTGCTGCTAAAAACGGCGATGAGGCCATCCCCACTTGGGTGGTCGTGTTGTTGGTCATCTTCACGCTCCTGATCCTCGTGTCGATTCTTCCAAAGGTCTATTCCGCCGTGATAATGGGGCTCTTTGGAGCCGTAATCCTCTGGGGAGGATTGATTTACTTCGTTATGTTGGCCTATCGAAAGAGGACGGAAGAGAGAGCCTGAGCCGACCTCTGGCGATTCAGGAGGGGGTGGATTTTTGCTCCAACTTGAAAATGTCGAATATAATTTGAGGCATTTGTAGTAAAAGGAGCGAAGGAAATGCGGTCATGGAAACTGAACGAAATAATCACAGTTGTGGTGCTCGGAGCTGCAATCGGGATCCTTTGGGTCCCTTGGACTATGTTTTACGAAACAGTCAGAGGGATTTTTGAACCTTTTGGGTTTAACAAATTTTTTGAAGGTTTTTGGTGCATCGGAGCCACACTTGCTGCCTTCATCATCCGCAAACCCGGAATAGCGTTTTTCGGTGAAATGGTGGCCGGATTTATCGAAATGTTTTCTACGCACTGGGGTATAACTTCGCTTATATGGGCAACTGCTCAGGGCGCTGCCGCAGAAGCGGTTTTCTTCGTGATGGGCTATCGCAGATGGAACAAGTTCGTCATGTTCTTAGCCGGTGGATTCGCTGGACTGGGCGAATACGCTGTGGAATTCATTTTCTACGGCTATGCAGGTTACAGAATTGAACTCATTATCTCCCAAATATTTTGGATTTTTGTCGGAGGTGGCATACTCGCAGGACTCTTGGCCGTCTATATCGCAAGAGAGCTCCAGAAGACAGGAGTGCTCGATGAGTTTGCCATCTCAAAAGAAAGGCGATGATAAGGATAAGGAAGATGAAGATGTCGGATTTGGACGAGGTCTGTGAAATAGAGAATGAAGCTTTTCTGATGCCATGGAGCCGTGATTACTTTGAAAAAATTCTGTCCTTCAAATTTGCAGATGCCTTTGTGGCGGTCGATGAAAAAGAGACCGTTTTGGGTTACCTCATCATCTTCGATTACGACGATACACTGGAACTTGCGAATATTGCCGTCAAACAGGGTTTCAGAAGGAGGGGCATTGGCGCTACATTGCTCAAAAAGGTCTTAGAAATCGCCAAAAATAGGCGAAAAAGCTTTGTAACTCTGGAGGTTCGGGAGTCAAATCGGACTGCAAGGAAACTTTATGAAAAATTCGGGTTTAAACCGATCAGGAGGCTTAAGGGCTATTATCAGCCGAATTTTGAAGACGGGATCTTGTATATGCTGGAGGTGAATCGAAATCGTGAAAATCAAAAAACTTGACCCTGATGTCATTAAACGAATAGCTGCTGGTGAGGTTATCGAGGAGCCGGCTTCTGTCCTGCGCGAATTGATCGAGAACGCTATCGATGCAGGCTCGACCGAGCTGAAGATCAGAATCGTCAATGGAGGCCAATCGCTTATCGCTGTTACCGACAACGGGCATGGCATGGAAAAAGACGAGATCCCAATAGCCGTCCAAAGACACACCACAAGCAAAATTGAAAGACCTGAAGACCTTGAGGCGATCTCAACTCTGGGCTTTCGTGGCGAAGCACTCTACGCAATTGCTTCGGTTTCAAAGCTTTTGATTAGCTCAAGGACAGCCGATTCCGATGTCGGATGGGAAGGACGTTTTGAAGGAGGAAGGCTGCTGGAACTCAAACCAGTGGCACATCCGATCGGCACAACCGTCGAAGTGGCCGATCTCTTTTTCAACCTGCCTGTCAGACGAAAGTTTATGGGCACGCCGTTCCGCTCCACCCGCCGTTCCCTTGAAAGGGTAACCGAATACGCCCTTGCACATCCGGAACTGGATTTCACGGTCTATTCCGACGACACCCAAGTCCTGCAAGTGAAACGGACAGATGACCTAAAAGAGCGAATCGTTGACATCTACGGACAGGATTTCCTTGACGACATGGTGTATTTTGAACAGGAGTTCAAGGGGTTACGCATTCGTGGATTTGTGTCAAAACCGGACAGGCTTAAAAGTAGCGGCATGTTGCAAATGGTCTTCGTCAACGGCAGAAGAGTCCGTGAGAACGAGATAAGGGCGGCCGTCTATCGCGCTTATGAGGCCGCTCGATACCCTTACTTCCTGATTTTCATCGACATAGAGCCAGAGCTGGTCGATTTTAACATTCATCCACAAAAACTTGAGGTCAAGTTTCACCGAAAAGTCAGGATCTTTGAGAAGGTGTTCACAAGCGTCCGCAGCGCCATCGAAAAAGCCAGAGAGAAACCGCTGCTCAGGATGAAATCCGATGGAACTGCATGGAAGCCCCAAACCCCTACTCTCCGCAGAGAAAAACAGGAACAGTTGGACTCGCAACAGTTACAACTCGGTGAAAGGGGATCCCAAAAACAGCAAAAACCGTTGTCCAAACCGACGACAACTCAGATTTTTCAGGTTCATAACCTTTACATCATCGCTGAGATACCGTCCGGCATCCTCATCATCGACCAACATGCAGCGCACGAGCGCATCATCTACGAACGGCTGAAAAAGAGAAGGAATCAGACGCTGCATCTGATGTTCCCGCTCATGGTAACCCTCGATCCGGGCGAAGCTAAGGCGTTTGAGGCTTACAAAGAGACCTTGGAGCACTTCGGTTTCAAGTTTCGTGAGATGTCGGGTCGAACGGTGGTCATCGAAGGCGTCCCCGATGTGTATCCCAACTTCAATCGCAATGATTTCCATGAACTTCTGGCATCTTTGGAACTCAAACGGAGTCTGCCGGAAAGGATCAACGAAGTGCTGGCGACGATCGCCTGCAAAGCCGCCATAAAAGCCGGAAAAAACATGAGTCAGGAGGAGATGTTGGCTCTGATCGATCAACTGTTTTCTTGTGAGACCCCTTATTTTTGCCCGCATGGGCGGCCTACCATGCTCAGATTTACTCTTGAGGAGCTTGAAAAGAGGTTCGGCAGAAGATAATCAACTTTTTGAACAAAAAGGAGGAGTTGTTATGCAGTTGGTGATGATTTTTATGTTGCTCGTAAATGCACATCATGAACTCTCTGTTCAGACCGATTCCCTCAACATGTCTATGGTTGCAACATTTCACGCTCTTGGCTTCGTGAATGACATGCAAGTTGTTGGAGACTATGCCTTCTTGGCCGAAGGTTCGTCTTTCACGATTTTGAACATCGCTGATCCAACTCGGATCTACGAAGTCGGCCGAACTTCTTTCGATTCGGAAGTGA
>Ga0164318_10003689_pt1 | contig 14584 bp, 12 predicted proteins | sample GuaBasSedimGuay9_FD_113734 | JGI IMG/M metagenome (GOLD analysis project Ga0164318, IMG submission 113734) | Subseafloor sediment microbial communities from Guaymas Basin, Gulf of California, Mexico - Guay9, Core 4571-4, 0-3 cm | ecosystem: Environmental > Aquatic > Marine > Hydrothermal vents...
CGGTGATACTTTGGTTTATTTATTGCGTTTATGTGATGAACTGAACATTGATCCGATTAAAGCTGCTAACGATAAAATTCTGAAAAACGCTGAAAAATATCCCGTGGAAAAAGCCAAGGGGAAATCAAAAAAACATACGAAATTTTAAGATTATAATAATTTATGTGAATCTTTTATAAAATAAAAAAAATTAACTCATAAGGATTTAATGGTTGACATTTAAGGAAACTATATTAATTTGTCAACCATAATAGGAGGTGCTATGTCTGATATTTTTGCTAGAAGATTCAAATCTGCAAGGTTGAAGTCTGGATTGTCATTACAGGCTTTGGCAGATAAAATTGGTGAATCTATTACTAAACAAGCAATTAGTAAATATGAACAAGATAAGGCAATGCCGGACAGTAAAAAAATGATCGAGTTGGCGAAAGCACTGAATGTAAAACTCGATTACTTTTTCCGACCAGCAAGAGTAGAGATTGAGTTATCTGAACCAGCATATAGAAAAAGATCAACCATGTCTAAGAAAAGATTATATATGATAAATGAAACTGTTCGGGATTTGATTGAACGTTACGTAGAAACAGAAAACTTGTTTAATAGTTCCGAACCAGTTAAATTGCCTGCACAAGATGTTAGAAATATTTTTTCATTTGAAGATGTAGAACAATTAGCGGAAAATATACGCAAATTATGGAACCTTGGAAACGATCCCATCGAAAGTATGGTTGATGTTTTAGAAGATAATAACTTCAAAGTAGCTTTAATAGAAGGTGATGAAAAATTTGATGGATTATCTTGCTGGGGAAATAAAAAAATCCCAATAATAATCAGTAAGAAAAATTGCTCAGGAGATAGACAACGCTCAAACCTGGCACATGAACTTGGGCATTTACTTATGAATGTTTCTGATGGATTTGATGAAGAAAAAGCAGCATACAGATTTTCTGCAAGCTTTCTTGTACCACGAGGAGTAGCGTATAATGAATTGGGTGAACATCGAAAGAAATTGAATCTCCCAGAACTACATATTCTGAAACATAAATATGGTATGAGTATGCAACAATGGGTGTATCGTGCTAAGGATCTGGGTATTATCTCAGCTTCTCATGCGAAGGATTGGTTTATCTGGTTTAGACAGCATGGGGCAAAAATAGAGCCAGGTAAGCCAGTTGAAGAAGAGAATCCAACCAGGATGAGAAAAATCGTATTCCAGGGATTGGCTGAAAATATTATATCCCCACCCAAAGCTGCAGAATTGCTTAACTGTAGTATCAATGAGATTAAAAAATCAATGTCAGGATTAAACATTTAATGGAATTATTAATCTCTGATACCTGCATATTAATTGACCTTCATAATGGTGAGTTATTGGAGAAAATCCATGAACTTCCATATAGTTTAGGGATTCCTGATGCAATCATATATGGTACGTTTGATGATGAACCTGAATTAAATCGAATAAATGCAGAACAGATAATTGATGCTGGTTTTCAGGTTTTTTCTTTGGATTCTGATGGATTGCTTGAAGTATTTGAAATATATAATAAATATACTAAGCCATCTTTAACTGATATTTTCGGATTGGTTGTAGCTAAGAGAAACAATGCCATTTTATTAACAGGTGATGGTAGTTTAAGAAAATCGGCAGCAAAAGAAAACGTAGAAGTTAAAGGAACTTTATGGATTATGGATGAAATGATTAAACACGATATTTTAGATAAGGAATATGCTGCCAAAAGTTTAAATAAAATATTAGTAGAAGGAGCATATTTACCAAAATCAGAATGCCAGAAAAGATTAGAACAATGGAAATCATAAGGAAGAATAAATGAACAAAGAAGATCTGAAATCGGTTTTTCAACAATCTTACAATAATCATGAATAGCAGAACTTATTACGAGAAGTTTTCTCTGGAGTCACATTCTTTGCTAACCTTACTTCTATTCCTGTTTCTAAAGAAGAAATCTGTTAGAAATGGATCCTCTAAATAATACTGAATTGAGTGAATTATTTGTATCGAACAAAAAAAAAGGATTTAAAATCTTCGGGAAGAAAAAAATATAGATAGGAACAACAAAATATGAATCTCCACGGAATTTATTATTCAGAACCGGTTTACAGGCCACCCAGTGAAGCGAACAGTCTATTGATCCAGGTAACAGAAGGCTGCACTTACCACTGCAGTTTCTGCTTTGCAAATATGAAAAAGTTCAAGATACGGGATCTGGACGATATTAAAAAAGATATGGATACAGCTCGCAAAGTTTATGGAACGGATATACGCAAGATGTTCTTCCTGGACGGCAATGCCATGGTGATTCCCTACAATAAACTTTTAGAACTTACCAGTTATGCACAGTTGCTGTTTCCCAAATTGAACCGCATCGGCACTTATGCTCATGCCAAAGATATTTTAGCCAAAAGCGATGTGGAGTTGCGCTCTCTAAAAGAAGCTGGACTGGGGATCGTGTATATCGGTATTGAGAGCGGCAACAACCAGCAGCTGGCCAAAGCGGGGAAGAGGGTTACAGCCGATGAGATCGTAGCAGCTTTTCATAAATGCTTTCAATCCGGCATCACACCTTCCGGTACAATAATATTGGGTTTAACTGGAAATGATGATAAACTGGCAGAACAGCACATACTTGATACTGCAGATCTGGTGAATCGAGCCAGCCCGGTACATGTAATAAAAGAAGGATCGCTTCCGGTCTGGTATATTTCGTGTCTGGCACTGATGTTCCCGGATGGATCGGATGTTGCCAGAGATTCTGCTGCCGGCAAATTTATTCCACAGACATCCATCGGTATATTGCGTGAAATGAAGCTCTTTATAGAAAATATATCTGATGATGTGAAGAATTGTGTTTTCCGTAGTAATCACGCTTCCAATTATCTGCCTCTAAAAGGCCGTCTCAGCCGCGATCGCGATAAAATCGTGTCGATTATCGATCAGGGGCTGAAACACCCTGAGAATGTACGTCCGGAGTTTATGAGAGGATTGTAGAAGATATGATCACAGGAAATAGTTGGATCATATATAACAAAGGGCAGATACAGACCTGCCCGTACGGGAAAGAAAGAAGGGACAGGCCGTGACCTGTCCTTAGGAAATTCATGTTAAAACGAAAACCAAACAGATACAAAGGTTATAATTATTCATCACCAGGTTATTATTTCGTTACGATTTGTACAAAAGATCGTTTGTCATTTTTTGGTAAAATAGAAGATGGTAAAATGATATTAAACGAAACCGGTGGGATTGTTAAAGAAAGATGGTTGTGGTTACAGGACCAATACAATTACGTTAAATGTGGTGAATATGCAATAATGCCGAATCATTTTCATGGTATTTTGATTATTGATACAATTGTAGGGGAAGGTCGCGACCTGCCCCTACAAAAGATAAAACCATTATCCGAATTGATTGGTGCATTCAAAACCACATCTTCTAAATTGATACACCAAACAGGATTAAATGAATTCCATTGGCAGCGTTCATTTTACGATCACATAATCCGCAATACAAAATCATTGAATAATATAATTCAATATATCATTGATAATCCAAAAAACTGGGAAAAAGATGAGAATAATATAAGCAATGATAAATAATTAAAAGGGGCAGGTCGCGACCTGCCCGTACGCACGAATCAGAAAAAGTGAAAGAAATTAAATAGATAAAAAGAGAAGGGGCAAGTCGCGACTTGCCCGTAACAGAAAGAATTTCTTATTACCATGTTTTATACACTGTAGTGGTAGGTCGCGACTTACTACTACGCTTCCTTCTCTTCAGGAATCGTTTTCTCTTCTTTTAAATTTTGTGCTTTTGATTTAGCAGCCAGGATCCCGATCGGTGCCCAGATAAACAGCAGATGTACAGAGGTAGCTGCTGAGATTACATTTCTTATTTCATCTTTGAATGGAGTGCCCTTTAATACAGCTGATGTCCAGATCATAACTCCACCCCAGATCAACGCACTTAAAATGATTGTCGATCCACTTTTAAATTCACTCTTCTTTCTGGTCCACAACAGCATCATATTGAGCAACATTACATGCAATATAACTCCATAATACAGAATTCTACTAACGGCTTCTTTGTACTCGGAGCCTTTAAGCACAACAGCAGATCCAACAATTACACTTGCCCAGATCAGTGTACTGCCGATCAGTATAGCAGCTCCAATTGGTTTTTTCATAATTTCTCTCCTTTTACTTAGATTTTGTATGCGGCTTCTGCATAATACAAACTTTGTCTTTGCGAAGCATCTATCAGAGAGTTTCTGCTGAAGTAATCTATATTGCTAGTTGATTACTATTTATAGAGATTGCTTCGTAAGCAACAGCGAGAAGCAAACTCGCAAAGACACACTTTTATTCATTTCTCATAAAAAACACTCTATTATGCAGAACTCATTTAGATTTTGTATTAAGCATATTTTTTTCTTCCACACGCATATAACGATACATATTTTTATAGCGTTCTATTATGCTCTTCATATTTTCAATTTTGTTGGAATCATCACTGTATATTTGTTCACAAACTTCTGTAAAATTGAATTCATAGGCTGATCCATTGAATAAAATAAAAGAAATAAATGGGTCTTTCGTCCAAATACAGTGGATCAATTCCCTTCCATCTTTGCTGAAAAATGCAATAAGAGATTCGACCGTGTCCTTTAATACAATAAGCCACTGACCATTGAGTTCGGTATAGATCAATTCGGGAATGGAGGCTTGTATTTGATGAACATGTTTGATATTATTACCTGAGTAATTCTTTACATAGATTGTAATTTCATTTGCTCTATCCTCTGTTAAATATTGTTTGATGGTTTGCATAGGAGCGGGAAATCCATCGATTAGAAGTGTGTTCTGTGCAGATTTGATCATGCTGCTCGCTTTTTCAAAAACCAGTTCCTTAGATTGCAGTTCGTAAATTCCTGTGGGCTCTTGCTGCACTTCTAATTTATTAACTTCTTCAATTATCTGTTCCCGCTTGGTTTTAAATTCGTTTTCAATTTTGTTAAGGAATTCTTCTATTGGTATTGTGTCAAAATAGACGGTTCCGGAAGATTTATCGCTGACCACTGCTCCTTTTTGTTGAAGACTTTTCAGAGCTTTATATGTGTTAGCCACTGGTTTGCCGATCTGCCCGGCAATTTTGTATCCGGTACTGCGTTTGTTTCCCAGCAGCCAGATGTAGATATATGCTTCCAGTTCACTCAATCCCATTTCTCGCAGCATTTGCAATAATTTATCAATTTTCATAATTCCTCTCCTAACCCTTTATAGTGCGCTTCTACAAATTAAGCAATTATTAATAGTAGCACATAACTACTACTGTTAAAATATGGCGAAGTTTGTCAAATTGTTTTTTTTAGCAGTTCTTTTCGAATTGCGGTGGGAAGTTAATTTAGTTTTTCCAGTGCTGGAATTTTATCCTCAATCTCAACCGGCTTAATCAAAAATGCCAGCAGTTCTATCTTCAATGCTCTTGTTTTAACCTGCTCTTCAGAATATCCTGTCATAAAAATTATGGCTACTTTCTGTAATTTTAAAATTTCTTTTGCTGTTAAAAACCATCTAATGTGCCGTTTAGATTAACATCCAGAAGAAGAACGCTGATATCCATTTCTTTTACAGCATTTATGCAATCTTTGCCATTAGATTATATACCATTTACGATAATACCTGCATGCTCCAATTCCGTTTTTAAACACTGGGCAATAATAGCTTCATCTTCTCCAATTAAAATTTTTAGATTTCCTGCCATATTACACTCTCTTGGAATTTATTGTATCGTTTAGCTTAATATGCCATTTTAATCCATTTTCGACTTTATATTCAACACTGCCTTGTAATTGATGTTCAATCAATGAATACATTGTCTGCAGTCCCATAGATTTTGTTTGTCTAAGATCGAGATTATCCGGTATCCCAACACCATTATCAGAAAGGTGAATATTGATCGTATTATCAGAATCAAGTTTCATTTCTATGCAGATTTCACCCTTGGAGTTCTTGGGGAATGCATGTTTAAATACATTAGTTATCAATTCATTTAGAACCAGACCAAGCGGCATTACAGTATCTATCAATACGAATATTTTTTGCATATCATATTTAAATGAGATGTACTTTGCCTGAAGGCTATAACCTCTAGTAATTAAATGAGTAAGGTCATGAATATAATCACTCAGATCGATTCTGGATAGATCTTTTGCCTGATAGAGTTTTTGATGAACCAGGGACATGGTATTTATTTTACCGATAATTTCATTAAAAGAAGTTTGTAGAAATTCATTATCAGACCTTCTGGATTGTATTTTCAACATAGAAGAGATAACCTGCATGTTGTTTTTGGTGCGATGATACAATTCCTGTAAAAGAGTTTTCTTTTCTTCTAAATCTCTTTTTACCTGATCTTCTGCTTTTATTCGCTCAATTATTTGTGATCTTAACTTTTTCGTTGTTTTAGTCAAATCATTCAAAATCACTAAATTGGCAATTCTCTGTTTTTCACTTTTTTCAAATTGCTTTTTCAATTGTATTGTGGTATCTTGCAATTCTTTTTCTCTTATTTTACGATCTGTAATATCCTCAGCCATTTTTATGTAATTTATTATTTTTCCATCTTTGTTTGTGATAGGAGAAATGGAAGCAGCTTCCCAAAATAGATCTCCATTCTTCTTTTTATTATGAAACTCTCCGCGCCATATTTCACCGGAACTTATAGTTTTCCAAAGCTCTTTATAAATTTCTTTCGGTAATTCACCGGATTTCAGTATTCTGGGATTTAATCCAATTACTTCTTCAACCGAATAACCTGTAAGCTCAGTAAATTTAGGATTTACATATTCCAGCTTTCCTCCAATATCAGTAATGGCGATCACAGAAGGACTTTGCTGTACTGCAATGGAAAGTTTCCTGACTTCTGCATCTACTTTTTTTTGTTCAGTTATATCAAGTAAGGCAACTAGGCATCTGCTGTAATCCAGGTTACCTTTCTCATCTTTGTGAATTTTTAATTTTAAGAAAATCTGTTTTGTTTCAGCGTTCTTAGTTATAATTTCTGTTTCTGATTCATATTCGCTTTTCCCCTCTGCCAATCCAACCAATTCGTCTTTGAATTTTTCTAAAGTTGTTTCGATAAATGTATTTGAAATATTTTCTATTATTTCATTTTTAGAATCAACATTGTTCAAAATAAGTGCTTGTTTATTAACATTTAAAATTTTAATTTTATGTGAACAAAGTTCTACTTCAGATGGATTCTCATCAAAATATTTTCGGAAATCCTTTATCCCCTCATCCTTTAGCTGATTTATATATGTAATAAGAGAAGTGTAATCTTCTTCAAATAATGGTACAGGTGAATATTCAAAAAGTTGTTGAAAGCGCTTTTGACTTTCTTTTAATGATTCTTCAATTTGCTTTCGTTCGTGAATCTCTGCATTAAGTTTGTCTATTGAAGTTGTAGAATTTTTAAGGTTCTCTGCCATTTTGTTGAATGATGCAGCTAGAAGTCCGATCTCATCTTTTCTTTTAATTGTAACCTTAGAGTTGAAATCACCCGCAGCTATGTGATCTGTCTGCTCGATCAAATTTCTTATCGGGTTAGCTGCTCTTTTGCCAATAAATAATGAAATAAAGGCTAAAACAATTGAAAGAAATAATCCAATGATAAATAATCTTGCTAAAGTGGCATGAATCGGTTTTATTAAAATAGAGATAGGACGATAAGACAATATTTCCCATGACTCTCCGGTATTTCCTTTTATATGGTCAATAGATTCAAAGCTACCTCCAAAACCATATCCCTCAATACCGGATGTTATCCTAATTTCAGATATACCGACCATCATTTTATTTTGTTTTTCTAAGCAAATATAAGAATTTTTATCTGAAGAATGGAGTTTCTCAAGAATTTCCGAAGAGATTCTTTTACTTAAAGGTTCAACACCTTCTTCATAAATAACAAGACCATCGCTACGGATCAGTTTTAATTTTCCCAGATGTTCATTTTGAGATTTTAATATCATTTCACTTATCGAACCTAAAATATTAAGGTTTGCTTTTAAAATGCCAATGATCTCATTCCCGCTTTTAATAGGGACAACTACTCCCAGTACATATCCACCGACGCTTATATCATATCCTCTATCATCAAAGAATACAGCACCCTCTCCATCGTTAAATGCTCCTTTCCACCAGTATTTATGCCCATGTGCAAAAGTAGTGAGCTTGGCAGTAGAGGCAACAAGAGAGCCATATTTATTGGTCAGAAATATTTCTCCGTATTCGCCTTCCAAATTATTCTGCTGATTCACCAGATATTTTGAAACCGGGTTATTTGTATATTTTAATATAAATGGATCATTCTGATCTTCAATAGTCTGCCATTTATCGTCTCGTGATTGAATTTCTGTCTTTCTTTTCTGTTCAGATAATAAGCTATAGTAATTATTACTTTCGTTCAAAGCAGCTATCAAAGTAGGACTTACTGCAATTGTCTTTATAGTATTTACCTTCTGCAGAATAATTTGATTTATTCTTTTTGAGTACTCATCAACGATAAATTCTGTATGGTGAAGTTCATTAGTTAGAGTTTGAGAATAACTATATTTATAAACTATTACCATAGCAATTGTAAGAATTAACAAACCGGTCAGAAATATTTTAAGCGATTGATTTTGAGCAAAATTCATTAGCTTCTCCCACTATTTTATGCAATCCTTAAGTCAAGTTTCGCTTACCAGCAATCCTTAAGTCAAGTTTCGCTTCGCTCCTCTTAACTCAAGTCTTGTAGAACTTGACTTAGCAGCAAAGCGTTGAGTTAAGAACGATAACCCAGCATACCAGCAATCCTTAGTCAAGTTTCGCTTCGCTCCCCTTAACTCAAGTCTTGCTATACAAATATTCTTTAATTTCAATTTCATCAAAATTTTCAACATATTTTTTATAATTCATAGGATCTTCAAAATAATTAACTAATACCTCATTATCAAACAATTTGCTATTACGTGATCCTAACCACTCGTGATAATTGGAAAATTCCCATTCACATGGAAGATTAACAAGACCAGCTTTCACTGGATTTCGATGTATATAAGGGCATATATCCAACAAATATTTGTCATTATTAATTTTCTTATGCTGCAATTTGTTAGCAAAAACTTTTCCTTTACGTTTATATTTTGCGTTGAAATGTAATGTATAGGAAATAAGAAATCGATTAAAAATATCATATATTGGTCTATCACTTTTTTGTTTTATGCAGAAATGAAAATGGTTTGGCATTAAACAATAAGCATAAACAGCTATTTCGTCAGAAGAGAAATTGTCTGTGAGTTTTTGAAGAAAATAAAAATAATCATGTCTATCATAAAATAAATCAATCTCAGCAACTGAGTGATTGTAGATATGAAAGACCGCATCTCTAACAAATTCTTCCTTTTTACATCTCATTTTTCTTCCTGTAATCCTTAAGTCAAGTTTCGCTTCGCTCCCCTTACCAGCAATCCTTAAGTCAAGTTTCGCTTCGCTCCCCTTACCAGCAATCCTTAAGTCAAGTCTGCTGCGCATTCTTAACTCAAGTCTTGAAGGACTTAAGGACTTCACAGCACTGCAATCCTTAAGTCAAGTCATGTATTATGTAACCCAGCACACAATGCAATCCTTAAGTCAAGTCTGCTGCGCATTCTTAACTCAAGTCTTGTATTATGTAACAATGTCATACTTCTTTTTCTTACCCATTTTTTCAAGCATTTCATTAACCTCTTTACGCAGATCGTTAATTACTAGTTCTCTATCTACAGCGGCATCATTGAAAATTTCAAGTTCCCTCATTCTCTGTTTAATTTCTTCTTCTATTTTCTTAGATTCAGTAATATCTCTAAATTCAACTACTCGAACTTCTTTTCCTTTATATGGAATTTGTCTAGCTTCTAATCTTAATGGGTATTTCTCACCATTTTTTCGTATTCCAATTGCTTCATAAGGTTCTTCATAACCGGCTAAAATATTTTCCATAACAATTTCACGTGATTCTTCGGCAATAAGCAGCAAGCCATCCATTCCGACCAGTTCATCAACAGTATAACCAGTTATTTCTGCAAGACCTTTATTGCAATCTAAGATCAATCCCTTATCATGTATTGTGATTCCTCCAAAGGAAGCGTTGTGAAGTGCTTTAAACCGTGCTTCACTTTCTCGCAGAGCATTCTCTGTTTTTTTACGCTCAGTGATATCGTATGCTATAATTAATACTGCAGTAATATTATTATTACTATCAATTATCGGATTTCCATAGACTTCCAGAATGCGATATTCACCAGAAAGATTTTTTACATTTAGCTCATAATGATGTACATTATTTTTCCCAGTTATGAAATCATGTTGTCTTTGCTTCATGGCATCCATATCTTCCCTGGAATGTATAAATTCAGCAATGCTTTGGCCAATTACTTCTTCTTTGGTAATATTCATATATTCTAAAGCAAAATTGTTTGCATAAGTTATTTTTCCATCAAGATCGTGAGTAATGATAATATGCTTAGCATTTTCCGTTATAACTCGATACTTTTCTTCGCTGGTTTTAATTTGTTCTACTACCAGCTTACGTTCAGTGATGTCATTAAAGACAGCAACAAAATATTCTGGTTCATCATTCTTATTTTTAATAAGAGAACAGATCAAATCTGCCGGAAATTTTGTTCCATCTTTAATTCTTACGATCATCTCACCCTGCCAGTGTCCGGAAGATAAAAGCTGTGGAATTGTTTCTTCCTTAAGAATCTTCATGCCTTCTTCAGCTGTAAAATCAAACATAGAGCTGCCTATAACTTCACTTTCTATAAAACCACTTATATCAAGATATGCTTGATTCACATATACTACAGATCCATCAATTGTTGTTAGTACAACTAATTGACATGTGGTTTCAACTATCTTAGAAAGTTTAGTAATCTCCTCTTCGGCTTGCTTTAGCTTGGTGATATCCTGCTCAAGCTCTTGAGTTCTATGTTTTACCTGGTTTTTTAAGAATATTATAAAAATCCAGAAAATTATTACAAATGTTAATATGATCGCTATTGTTATTTTTATCCAAAGAGGAAAAACTGTGATTTTTTCCTGTTCTCCCAGATATTTCTCCATCGAATTATAATAAATGGAGTTCGTATCCTTTTTTAACTTAATGATTTGTTGATCAATTTTATCAATAAGATGCGGTGTAAGTTCAGAATCTCTGGTGAAAGCAAATTGCATTCGTGCCGGCTGGAATATAATAGAGGTTCTTTCAACCCGATAATCTTGTTCATGCTTATCACCAAAATCTTTATTAGTAATTCCTGCATATATTATTTTTTTATCCAGAGCTTCGAAAACTTTGATGTAATCATCCATTTCAATGATCTTACAGTTTATATTAAATTTATCGACTATATCTTTTAATCCTTCCGGTCCTTCGATATTAAAACTTCCTTTCAACCCTGCTATCTTTTTTCCATTGAGATCAAGTATAGATTGTAACTCAGTTCCTTCTTGCGTGTATAATCTTGTCCAGCTCAAAAGTAGGATTTCATTTGAAAATGCAAATCTTTTTTGTCTTGCTGGTGTTAAACCAACATCAACCATTATATCGATTTCTTTATTTTCCAATCTCTGCAAGCATTGATCCCAAGTACCATGTACCCATTCGATTTCCCAGTTTTCCCGCTTTGCAATTTCCTTTGTAATGTCTGCCCAGAACCCGCTTATTTCACCATTATCATCAGTAAAAATCTTGGGAGAATTTTCATAAGTACCGATCTTCAAATGTAATTTTTCTTTTGCTGATAAAGAAAAAACACAGAGGACAATCAAAAAAACTGTAAAAACAATTCTTGTTTTCATAATATTTTCCTTCTCATCTTAAAAAATTTAGCCAAAATAAAAGTATAAAATGAAAAACGTCTTTCTTTAAACCTTTAAATATACCTTCCCATTTATCGATTTTATTAAGCGTTAAAACTATTTTTAAAAGTTTCATCTTTTTTCAGGGAATAGGCTTTCCCGTCGTTTCCTCTATTTAATCATAATCCCAGATATTAATAAAAGCGGGATTAGCCTTGATAATATTGCCATTGATATCTAAGATACAGTTTCCAGAGAGATAAGATCTTTATATTTCATTTTGATAGTTCAAAAATTGATTGATTATTAGTTCCATTTTCTTCTTTCTCCAGAAAAATCATTAATCGCTCTCTCTCTGATAAACGAATAAATAATTATTAAAATAAAAGTAAAGATTTTTATTATGTAAATTAATGTATGCTATTGATCTACATTTATCAATCGATTTCTAAATATGGGAAATATCTGGAAAATACTGGTTTATTGAGTTTTTCAATAGGGTAGAGGTGTGAATTTTAAACATTGGATATTCTAAAAAACCTGGAACCGAATATTTTCCATTTTGGATGAAATCTATTTGAAAAACGATCATGCAAGCTTCCTGCTATTCTGCAAAACGAATTAATTCAAAAACATTTTAGCTTCACATCCAATGATATGACCAGGAAATAATAAGCTGCTTATTTCTATAATAAATAGAGGTTATGTTTCAATTAATCTGTAGAAATTACTACATATTTAGGTTCTTCACCCAATTTCTCCAGTAACTCATTAACCTCTTTTCTAGTATCATTCAGAGTAAGTTCTCTACCAACCATAATATCATTCATCATTTGTAGTTGTTTCACTTTTGCTTTCTGATTTTCTTCTTCCTGTTTGCGTTCGGTGATGTCAATGGAGACACCCAGTATCGCACGTTTTTTTGTCATTGATGTTTTAAAAGGAATTTTGGTTGTTTCCAGAAACCTGATATTTCCTTTTGAATCAGTAATTTGTTCTTCTGGTATGTATTTCTGTTTACCAGTATTTATTACTTCCAAATCATCCTTAAAGAATTTCTTTGCATTTTTCTTATCAGGAGTAATGTCCATATCAGATTTGCCAATAAATTCCTTAGTGGTTATGCCATAAGCATCAGTAACAGCTTTATATAAAAGAACATCTTTGCCATCTTCATCTTTAACATAAATAAAATGGGGAACAAGGTCGATTATTTGACGAAGATTAGATTCACTATCTTTTAATGCTTCTTCTGCAAGAACAAGTTGTGTAACATCCTGACTGAAAAGTGCATAGCCTGTCATTTTTCCTTTTTCATCTAACATTTTTGTTACACGAGAAGATAGTACTCGTCTTTCGTTATTTACTTCCTGATTTACAAAGTAGTTATATTCACCCGTTTCTTCTACGATTATTAAAGCTTTTTCCAGTCGCTCTGGTTCAACGTTTTCCATTATATGCATTTCATGAACTGTCTTTCCAATTACTTCCTTTGCAGAATAACCAAAGAAGTTTTTTGCAATATCATTATATGAAGTTATTCTAAAATCAAGATCGGTTGTAGCTATTGCTACATTGCTGGCTCTGTTAATTATATTATCAAGAAGTATGGTCTTTTTTAAAAGCTCTTCTTCTGTTTTTTTCTGTTCTGTAATATCTGTGCTTACAACAAGGACACCCGTAACTTCGTTTTCTGCATTACGAATTGGCTGAGCTGATCGTATTACATTAATTTTGCGTCCATTCTTATGCACAAAACAACCCTCTAAAGAAAGTGACTTTCCACAAAGCAGTTTTTGGAAATTCTGTTTAAAAGTTTTTGCAGTATCTTCATCTACAAATTTTATTATGTGTTTACCTACTATCTCATCAACTTCATAACCTATCATTTTTGCTGTGTTTATACTGCAATCAATTATCTTGCCTTTTGCATCTATTACCTCACCACCATTCGGTAATAAGTTAAATAACTGTTTGTAATGTGCTAAGCTTGATTTAAGCGTTTCATTTGTTTTTATTTCATTTTCTAATTGCTGTTTTTGCTTTTCGGAAAATTCTAATAGTAATTGAATTTGTTCCTTTTCATCTGCTTTTTTTAGTTGTGTCAGTAATTCTTTAATTTGTTTCATATTTACTCCAAATTTCAATTTGAATTCGCGGTTACTAAAGGCAATTTAGATTTACGATCATATGTATCAGCCATTGTTACCACGCAATTACGATCAAGTTTTATACTTTGTGTAAAGTACTTTATCATATTTACTTATGAATTATGCAAGCAATCTATATTATGTAAAAAAAATTGTAAAGAATAAAATCATATAATTAGTAACAATTCACATTAATTATAGCATTTTGAAAAGTCGAATTTTGGATCCATAGAAATTAACGATAGGGTAGAAGTGTGTATATCAAACACCGGATTTTCAAAAACCTTGAGAGGAATATTCACCATTTAGGAAGAAACTAAGCAATTCTACGTTATTGTACAGTTTTTCATGACAAATTACACTACTTAGAACCAGATCGGCCATTAGAACCCGTTTTTCGCAATTTCGAGTATTCTGAAGGTAAAATTGAAAGAAATTAATAAAATCAATTGATTATTGTACAACACCAAACTATTTCTTTGAAAGAAAAGAATTTTTATTACCCAATCTTATAATGCAAATTTTATATA
>Ga0164318_10003690_pt1 | contig 14584 bp, 10 predicted proteins | sample GuaBasSedimGuay9_FD_113734 | JGI IMG/M metagenome (GOLD analysis project Ga0164318, IMG submission 113734) | Subseafloor sediment microbial communities from Guaymas Basin, Gulf of California, Mexico - Guay9, Core 4571-4, 0-3 cm | ecosystem: Environmental > Aquatic > Marine > Hydrothermal vents...
AGGTAATGCCGTCAAGGGTTACCTCTTCCTTTTCAAGGCGGCCGAGGGCGTCATAGAAATAGGTGGTGGTGCCGCTCGGGTCGGCCATGCCGGTCAGCTTTCCTTTGCCGTTTGCGCCCTGGTCATAGGAGTACGTGATGTCCTGGGCCGGATCAGGGAAATGGATCGCGGTGAGGCGGTTGAGTTCATCGTAGGTGTAGGAAATCGTAGTACCATTGGCATCCTGCTTGGCAGTGAGATTGCCGGCAGGGTCATAAGAGTAGGTGGTGGTTCCAGTGTCGGGCGAAGTTGCCGCCCCGAGGCGCCCGAGATCGTCATGGACATAGGCAGTGGTGTGGTTTTCCGCATCAGTGACACTGGTGAGGTTATTCTGGCTATCATAGGTATAGGCGGTAATCGCGTTTCCCGGTTGAATGACCGCGGTCATGCGGTTTAAGAGATCATAGCTATACGAGGTTGTGTTGCCGGACGCATCTGTCATTGCGGCTATATTGCCTGAAGAGTCATACGTGTATTGGGTAAAGGTGTCGTCCGGATTGATCTGTTTCCACAGTTTCCCGGGATAGCCGGGCCCGTGAAAGCTGAAACGTTTGCGGTAGACAAGCTGATCCGCATCATTGTAGCGGGAGACCTGGATGCGGTTCCCCTGGTCGTCGTAGCCCAGCCGGGTGGAGTTGCCGAGAGCATCCTCAATGCGCGTCAATCGTCCGTAGGCCGTATCATAGGTAAAGGAGGTGGTCACGCTGTTGGGCTGCGTGATGGAAGCAATATCTCCTGCCGCGTTGTAGGCGTACATGGTGGTGTTGCCCTCCCGGGTCATGGTGAGGACCCGGCCGCGGCCGTCATGTGTGTACAGGGTTGCGTTTCCATTGGGGTCGGTTATCCGGCCCACGCGGCCGTCAGCACCATACTGGGAATAGGTGGTTGTTCCCACTACCGGTCTCGTGATGGAGAGGAGATCCCCGGTGACCGCATCGTAGGTGAAGGTGGTGGTGTCAGCGGTGCCCGGTAGAGGTCCGTCAATGGAGAGGATATTGCCTTTGTTGTCATAAGAGTAAGTGGTGATGTGTTCATAAGGAGTGATGTTTGCCGCAATGTCCCTGGTGAACCCGCGCTCGATTTTCCGGTGCAGAAGCAAGGTGGGGTTTTCGTTGGGCGTGTCGTTCCCGTCATCATCGTAGTCCCATATGGTGATCTTATCGCCTGCTCCGAGGACACTGGGTTCGCTCTGGCTCAGCTTTGCCCTGATCTGCGGGTGAAAAGTGCGCAGAATGGTCTTTTCTTGGGGAGTGCCGGGTTGTATTGTCATGAGCGTGGCATTGCCGTTGGCGTCAAAGTCATCGAACCGGTATACAAGGCCATTGGCGTACCGGATTTCAGTTACCCGTAGGTCGCTGTTGTACGTCTTTTTCACGACACTTCCGCCACAATTGGGGCAGGGAACTCCCCCGTTTTTTTCCGTGAAGGCCTTGTAGCCATTGAGGACGCTAAAAGAATAGGTGGAGGTGGATCCGTACGCATCAGTAACCGAGCGGTTATTAAAACCAGTGTACTGGATGCTGATCCCGCGCCCATCCCTGGACCAGTTTTCCGTGACCCTGTCCTGGTCATCATAGCTCCAGGTGGCAAGGAGGTGGCCCATTTTATCCCTTTTTTCGGTAAGATTGTGTATATCGCCGGGGTCTGTGTAGGTGTAGTCAAAACCCGAGCCCTCGGCGTATGCCACGCTTGTCAGGTTCTGATTCGCGTCGTATTGATACATTGCCCAGATACCGTTTGGGATTGCGGGTGTGATGGGCCCGGAAATGCTGGTGATCATCCCCTGGGTGTTATACTGGAATTGGAGGCTGCGACCCGTGGCAAGGTGATCGATCCTTTCAAGGCGCCCGGAAACGTCATAGGTGAAAGTGGTTTCATTTCCCAGGCTGGTGATTTTCTGAAGCCTTCCTGACGCATCAAACTCATAGGCGCTACCATCCCGAGGGCCACCAGGAAAACGTTTTTTCTGTATGATCACGCACATCATCATAACCATTGTGGGTAAGGTTAAATTCTAGAATTCTTTTTTTAATGACACCGTCTACGAAGCAATCCACCTGGGCATAGTCTCCAACCCATTGATAGATATTCCACCAATACGTGTCATCAGAAAACAGGGTGGCTGATCCATGTACGGAGGTAATTTTGCCGTTTCCGTCTGTGCTGATATTCACGCCGATTGTGCCGGTCGCAGAAGCGAAAGCGGTGTTTTGCAAACCGCAACAGATAGTGAGCGTCGTGAGAAGTGAAATGAGCATGAGAAGGCGGAAGTTTTTCATCTCTTCGTCTCCTTTCCGGAGCCACTCGGGCGAGGATTTGATTGTGACGGGAACTAGTTATAAAAAATATTCCCTCGTGTAAAGCAAATTTTTAAAAGGCACGTTGTTGACAAATTACACAAACCCCAGTAAGGGAAGTATCCAGGCTGCGATCGGATTTGGCGAAAACCCTGGATCAGGACCTTGGGCTGTCCCTTTCAGAATCTGCCCGGCAATTGGAGGTTGCCACCTCCGCCATTAAGAACAGTTTGAAACGAAAAAGAAAGAAAGTGTAAAAAGTGAAGAATGTCCCCTTACTATTTGTGGCGGTGCTCTTTGGTGTGAACCTCTTTTTCCCGAGGTTCCTGTGGATTCAGGACGAGGCGCGATACGGGGAAGTGACCCGCGAAATGGTTGTCACAGGCAACTACATGGTTCCCACCCTTGACGGCGAATTCTACCCGGATAAACCCCCACTCTATTTCTGGGCGCTGGCGTTGCAATCCGGGATCAGCGGGATGAATGCGTTTTCCTTCCGCCTGGTAACGGTGCTGAGCATGCTCGGTTTTGCGGCCGCTTTTTTCATGTTCTGCCGGAGGCTGATCGGAGTAAGCCGCGGTGCCTGGGCTGTCCTTATCGTGGGCAGTTCAATGCTTTTCCTGGTTGCGGGAAATATTGTGCGTATGGATTTGCTGCTTGCCCTCCTGGTAGTTCTTTCTTATCATTTTTTCATACGGGCGGTGGATGAGAAAGACCCGAAAAAGAGTTATTGGGGGTATGGATTCGCATTCCTGGCCGTGATGGTAAAAGGACCGCTGGGATTTGCTTTTCCTTTCCTGGGAGCATGGGCATACGCGTTTCTGGAGGAAGGAAAAAAGGGTTTGAGCCGGTTGAAACTGCTCCATGGGCTGGGGATCGGTCTCGTGGTGGCATTCATATGGAGCGGGTACCTGTATGTATCCGGGCAAAGGGCCTACCTGGAAAACGTTTTCATGACCCAGATCTGGGGCAGGTCAGTGAAATCGTGGAGCCATCCCGAACCTTTCTATTTTTACGCGCTGGTGATGCTGCCGCTCCTCATGCCCTGGCTTCCGTTTCTGTGGGACGGGATTCGCCGGGCCCCGAAGAAAGTGAAACGTGTTGCGTTCTGCTGGTTCATGCCTGGCTTTGTCCTCATATCACTTATAAGCGGGAAGCTATTCATTTACCTTATCCCCATATTTCCGGCGGCGGCATTGTTAATCGCGGCGGGTCTTCCTGCTCCCTGGGAAGAAGGGGAATGGCATTTTCCGCCGTGGCAGGGCATGATAAGCGGGGTATTTTTTGTCCTGTTCGGGGGCGGTATTCTCTATGGGCTTTTTGCCCGCTTGCCTGACGAGGCAGGCCGTCTTTCTGTTGTTGGAATCATTCCGCTCCTGGCGGGCATTGGAATAATTTTCCTCAGCCTTCAGAAAAAGGGAAAGAATCTCCTGTGGCTGTTTCTGCTGGGAAGCTGCTTAATTTCCTGGATGGGTTTTGGCTGGGGAGCCGCACAACTCAATGATTACCTGTCTACTCAGAAGCTGGGAAGAACTCTGGCCGAGGCGGGGAGGGTAGGGTACAAACCAGTAACCGTTGATATCGCGAGGGGGACGATCAGCTTCTATGCGGGCATGATTATGCGAAATATCTCACACGGTGAACTTTCCCACGTTCTTGACGAACCGGGGCTGATTGCCGTGGTGATTCGCGACAAGAGGCGGGATCGTGTTTCACCGAAAGATCTTGCCCGGTTGGACGTGCTTGAGAGGTTTCCCAAAATCCAGTTCACCGGCTATACCTTGTATGTTGAGAAGGGGGAAATGAAGAAGACAGGGCTGCGTTAGGCGTGAGGACCGGGCTTTGCCCTTGAGGGGCGCTTCGCTTGAGGCAACGCCTGCGGCGAGGTTAAAGGACAAAGGAGAAAGGGTAGAGGCGAAAAGAAAAAAGGCCGGGAGGCCAGGCAGCTAGGCAGCTGGGCAGCGACACCGCTGGGCGGGCAACGCCTATGGGGCTTTGGGTTTTCGGGTTTTTCCGGCGTGGCGCAGGAGGCGCTGCTTGGTCTTGAAGAGGTGTGAGCTGAGACTCACGTGATAGGCGTGTGGGTTATGGAACCGCTTGTACGCCCCATCCAGCTCGCACAGGTTCTGCAAGGTGTTTTTCCGGATTTGGTGTACTGAGGGAGTGTCGTAGACGAGTTTCCCTTTTTCAAAGATGGGGACCAGGAGCTCTTTCATGTGGAAGGCCTTGGGATAGCTCTTGGATACATGGGAATACATGGGATGATGGGCACGAAAACGGGTGGCGGTGGGGATCTGCTCGTTTTCAAAAAAGAGGACATCCCCGCGCATCTTGCCCCGCTGGTCAAACATGCGGATGACTTTTTTGATCCCGGGGTTGGTAATCTTTTCGGGATTATCCGACCGTTTGATCTTTGGCACCATTTTTTCCCCGTTTTCATCCAGGGCGGTCAATTTGTAAACACCGCCGAGGGCCGGTGAGGAAAAGGAGGTCACCAGCCTCGTGCCGATACCCCAGATGTCGACCTTGGCTCCCTGCCTTTTCAGGCTCTCAAGGATCCACTCATCCAGGTCACTGGAGGCAACAATAACTGCATCCTGAAAACCGGCCTGATCAAGCATTTTTCGGGCCTCTTTGCTCAGGTACGCAAGGTCGCCGCTGTCCAGTCGTATCCCCATCAATTCATATCCCTTTTCCCTGAGTTCTCTGCCCACCTTGATGGCGTTGGGTACGCCGCTCTTCAGGGTATCATACGTGTCTACCAGGAGGAGACATGCGTGGGGATAGGCATCGGCATACGCCCGGAACGCGTCCAGTTCACTCGGGAAGCTTTCTACCCATGAGTGTGCATGGGTGCCGCGAACCGGGATCCCGTAAAGTTTGCCGGCAAGCACGTTGGAGCTTGCTTCCACGCCCCCGATATAGGCGGCCCGGGAAGCCATCAGTGCCCCATCAGGACCATGGGCACGCCGGAGTCCGAAATCAATGACCGGATCCCCGTGGGCGGCCCAGCGTACCCGGGCCCCCTTGGTGGCGATCAGGGTCTGGAAATTCATGATGTTGAGGATGGTGCTTTCCACGATCTGGGCCTCAGGCAGGGGCGCGGTCACCCTGATGAGGGGTTCATGGGGGAAAACTACTGTCCCCTCGGGAATGGCCCGGAGATCACCGGTAAACTTGAAATTTTCAAGATATACGAGCACATCTTTGGAGAATATGTTCAGACTGTCCAGGTAGGCGAGATCCTCTTCGCTGAATTTGAGGTTCTGGATATAGTCGATGACGTCCGCGAGACCGGCCACGACGCAGTATCCGCCGTCGTCCGGGATTTTTCGAAAAAAGTAGTCGAAATTGGCACACTGGTTCATTTTCCCTTCTTTGACATATCCCCCGACCATGGTCAATTGGTAAAGATCTGTTTGCAATGCCCACTGGGACCACATGTTTCGCTGCTCCTTTCACTATTCTTTTGACAGGATAACCCTGGCGTCCAGCGCCATGGCTCCCTGGCCGGCTGTCATAACCTTGACCGGATTGATGTCAATTTCGCGGATGCTCGGGAAATCCACGAGCAACCGTGAGAGTTGGAGCAGGAAGTCCTCAAGGGCTTCCAGATCGGAAGGTTTTTCTCCCCGGATGCCGCTGAGAATCTTGCTCCCCCTGATACCGTTGGTCATGGCCCTTGCGTCACTCCGGTGAATGGGCGCGACCCGCCAGATCACATCACCCAGGGCCTCCACAAAAATACCTCCCAGGCCGAACATTAATACGGGGCCGAAAACCGCATCCTGCCTCCCCCCCAGGATTACCTCCCTGCCTTGCTCAACCATGGACTGTACCATGACCTCCACATCCCCAGCCCCGATCTTCTCTTTCATCGTCACAAAGCCTTTGGCTATTTTCTCTTCGCTGTTGAGATCCAGAAGAATACCTCCCTGGTCTGTTTTGTGGGAGACATGAGGACGATTGATCTTGAGGGCGACCGGCCCGCCCAGCGCGCGCCAGGCAGCAACCGCCTGATCCGGCGAAGATGCCAGACGGTAATCGGGCAAAGAAAATCCGTAGGCCTTTATTAATTCCATGGACTCTGCCAGGGAGAGAAAAAATCTTCCTTCGGCACCCTGCATAATTTCGGCGACCCGGTTTCCCTGGATATTCATGGCGGGTTTCTCAGGCGGCAGCTTTCGGCTTTTGGATGTCCACCGATGGGAGAGGTGGAACGCCCGCATGGCGTTTTCCGGTGCTGTGAAAATGGGAATCTTTGAATGACGCCGCAGGTAATCGATTTCAACAGCCTCGGTGAAGATGACCACTGCGACAGGTTTCTGGTACCGGTCAACAAGTTGGTTCACCTTCTGGATCAGGAGGCGGGAATCCGCCTGCTCGAACCCCCTTCGATAGCCGTGTCCCAGGAGAACACCGTCCACATCGTCCCGCTTGAGCATCTCTTCCACGATATTTTCATAGAAGACGAGGTCAAACAGGTCCCCCAGGTCGAGGGGGTTTTGGAGACGGATGACCTTGGCACGGAAGTGGCTCTCAATCCGTTCAAGGAAGTCCTTTGGAAAGGGAGGGAGTTCAAACCCGTAGTGGGCGCAGGCGTCTGCCGCAATGACCGCGTGTCCTCCTGAGCGGGAAACCACCGCGAGCCTGTTTCCCTTCAGGGGAGGCAGGGTGAGGATTTTCACGTAATCTATGGCATCATCCATGGTGTTCACGCGAACGCAATTGGCCTGTTCCAGGGCGTGGTCCACGAGTTGATCGTCAGTAAAAAGGGCGGCCGTGTGCGAGTGGGCGATATTCGCGCTCGCCTTGAACCGGTTGGACTTGTGCACGAGGATCGGTTTGTTGGAGCGTGAAGCGATCTCAACAAATCTCCTTCCGTCCCTGAACCCTTCGAGGTAAATAAGTATGATCTTTGTGCCTTCATCTTCCATGAGATAGCTCAGGAGGTCGTTTTCATCCACGTTGAGCTTGTTTCCCATGGATACGAATTTATTGATACCGATGTCTTCCTCGATGAGAAAACCCAGGTAACTCAATCCCACTCCGCCGCTTTGTGCCAGGATAGAGACCGGCCCGAGGGAGAGGGCCCTGTTCAGGGGCATGAAGGGCAGAGCCAAGCCGTTCTCCAGGTTGGTTACGCCGATGCCGTTGGGGCCTATGAAGCGGATATGATATTTTTCAGCAACCTCCAGGCATGCCTTTTCCAGGGGGAGACCGTCTTCCCCCATTTCAGAAAATCCTCCGGATTCGATCACCACATTCTTGATCCCCTTCTTCCCGCACTGTTCCAGGAGTCCGGGCACCGTCTTGGCGGGCGTGAGCAGGACAGCCAGGTCAACGGGATGGTCTATGTCCAGGAGGGACGGATAAATTCTTTGCCCGAATACAACGCCCCCACGCAGTCCGATGGAGAGGATTTCCCCCTCGTACCCGAAGGCAAGGAGATTCCCGACGATATTTTTGCCCAGATTTGTCTTGTCGGGGGATACGCCGACAATTGCCACATTTTTTGGGTAGAAACATTTTTCAAGGTCGCTTTTCGGGTGGCTCACTATTTTCTTTTCCTCCTCATTTTTCTGGCGGATTCTTTCCAGCCTTTTGGTTTTTTCCCCTTTTGCTTCCGATGGGGGGCAGGATCTCTGGCCGGGTCGAGGGGGAAGGCTCCGGCTGAAAATGCATCGGCAAGTCTGGTTTCTTCGATACGTCTGGCCTCTTTTTCCGCAGCGGCCTTCAGGACCGCTTTCCTGACCGGGGGACCTGCAATGTATCTTGCCGGGACTTCTCTCGAGAGATACAGGGTATCAAACGCGTAAAAAAGGACTCCCTCTCTCCTGGCTTTCTCCGCTTCAACCTGGATGAGAACCGGATCTGGATCCTGGCGCCGTCCAATTCGTTTGGCCATTGATTGATCGGCTGTGAAGACCAGGAGTTTGCCAGGCGCAGGGATGAGCCCCTTTTCCAGGACTACGGGATGGGCCCGTCGCCGGACCGGAGTAAGCAGGATACCGGGGAGGTTTTCAAGAAAAGCCTCTTCCAAATGGATATCCCATCTCCTTTCAAGCGTCCTTATGCGGCTGCCCTCTGTTTCAAAGAGATGCCGGTCGTTCCCGAGCAGCACTTCGTTTATGTGTGATTGGCGGACATAGCACCAGCCCGGCTCTTCGTGGAGCGCCTTGAGCAGTTCCTTCACAGGGACGAATCCTTCACGCGAAGGGACAACACCGAATTCAGCGGGACGGTGTCCCAGCAGGTAAACAAGCATTCGGCTGAGTTCGTTGACCTTTATCTGGTGATGTCGCCTGGCCAAGAGTCGGTTCTCCGGGGAGAAGATACGATTAAAGGACGGATGCGATGTCTTCGGCGATCCGCTGCGCGGCGGCTGCAGGATCCGGCGCGTCACGGATAGGTCGGCCCACGACAATGTAATCTGCACCGTCCCTGACTGCCCGTTGGGGCGTAACGATGCGGGCCTGGTCATCCTGCGAGACTTCTCCCCACAAGGGGCGGATACCCGGGGCCACAATAAGCAGGTCGTCGCCAAATTCCTTTTTGATGATTGCCACTTCACGACCTGAACAGACGACCCCGTGACAGCCTGCATTCCAGGCGATTCCCGCCCGCAGGAGGACCAGATCGATTATTCTGTTCTCGAACCGGGGATCATAACCGAGTGACGCGAGGTTGTGGCTGCTCAGGCTGGTCAGGACGGTAATGGCGAGTATTTTCGTCCCCGCGGGGTTATCCTGTGCTGCTGCATTGAGAATCGCTTCGCCTTCGTCACAGTGGATGGTAACGAAGACGGGCCGGTATTTGGTTGCTGCCTGAAAAGCCCTTGAGACGGTTGCCGGGATATCGTGCAACTTGAGGTCAAGGAAAATCCCCCGGGCCCCTTCCTCGGAAAGGGCTTTCAGGACTGCCGGTCCCTGGCTGATAAAAAGCTCGAGACCTACTTTAAAGAGGCCCACGTGGTCTTTCAATATCTTTACATACCGGATTGCCTCATCATACGAGGAGATATCCAGGGGGAAAATAATATAATCTTTTGGTGCTTTCATAGTACTCCTTTTTCGCTGAACTCAATAGTGATACACTCGCAAAAAATCTCAAGGCCGTCATGCCGGATCCTATTGAAACCCCTTGATTCCGGCTTTCGCCGGAATGACCTATTGAGAACAGTCTTGCCTTCTTACGACTCAGTCAATACCGCATACTCCAAAAAAAACCGGTGGACATCAAGGAAAAAAAATTATAAGAGAAAGCGTAAAAAGCAGGTTTACAGTTCCGGGGGACCATTTTTGTCCAAAAACGGTATTTATTGTTGGGCAGGGGAACAATGGTGAACCGTGAACCTCTCTGAACCTAGATTTTATGGGCCACCGTAGCTCAGCTGGTAGAGCACCTCACTCGTAATGAGGATGTCTGCGGTTCGACTCCGCACGGTGGCTCCATTTTTTGCAACCGGTCACGGTTCAGGGTTCAAGGTTAGTAAGAAAAAACCGATCCCCAAAAAAGAGGATTATTGGTGGTCTGGAGGGTGTTGGAATGAATTCTATCCAGGATTTTTTTGTCTGTGACGAGTGTTCGAACAAGGACTTTAAGCTGGTCTACAACTTTTCTCTCCTTTTTCATGGGGTCAATTTTTCAGATGATCTCATTTATGACAAGATCATTGACGAGCTCTACCAGTGCACCAAGTGTCGCAAGACATTCACGAAGAAAGAGATTGAGGAAGGGCTGGCCAAACTTAAGAGGAAACATAAAGAAAAGTAAACCAGGTTCTGAACGGGCTCAAGATTTCCACTGTGATTCCATTGAATGTCAAATTCCAAAATCCAAATGCCAAATCAATGTCAAATGACTAAATTGATGAGAGAACCTTGCAACTCTGTGTTGCTCTATAGCCTGTTGCTGCAGCAAGCAGGTGGCCGGGATATGTTTTGTCATTGAGGCGTTAGGATTTCATTTGACATTTGCCTGCCCAGTGAAAAGTCTTTCTTATTTTACTGGGGAGCTTTGACATTTGTCCTTTCCGGTTCAGCCGCATCAGGCGGTCTTTGTCTGTTTTTGATAGAACTGGAACTTGTGCGAACCAAGCTCTATGGTATCGAAATCCTTCAGGGACACACTCCCTTTTACCACTTCCCCGTTTACCCGCAGTTTCACCATTCCCCCGGTAAAGGTTATGGCGTATCCTGACGGCCGTTTACTGATGGTGGCGGCGGTTGCTCCCATGAATAGGCCGGACAGCCTGACCTCTGAATTGGGTGATTTGCCGAGCCGGGTGAGTTTTTTCGTGAGAGCGACATCTTCCTTTCTCGAACCATCGAGGAAACTGAGTATCCCTATCTTTCGAGGCTTGGGGGGAGGGCCGCTCTTGTTTTGTTCCTTTGCAAGGAGTTCCCGCTGCTTCGCGGTCTCGAGCATCATGGTTTGATCGAGGTCCCCATTGCCCCCGCCCTGTTTTGCTCCGTTTTCTCCCGCGACAAAAAGGAGCACGTGCTTTCCCACGATTATGTTGTCTCCGTGTTTCAGGCGGTGAGTGGAGACTCTCTTATCATTCACAAATGTGCCGTTTGTACTCTGAAGATCTGTGAGGATATAGTCATGTCCGGTTTTGTCAATGCGCGCGTGATAGCCCGAGACAGCCAGGTTATCAATGGCGACGGCATTCTCGGGTTTTCGCCCGATTGTTATACTATCCTGCACAAAAGGGATTTCTTTGATGACCTGTTTGTTAAACATGAGAACAAGCCTCGGCATATTTTTGCTCCCCTCCGGTTATTTTTTTCTGAAACCTGTGAACATGATTTACGGTTTCAGCTTTCTAAACGTTTTGTGCACTCCGGTGATACTATCTGCAAAAAAGATGCCTAATCTCTTCAATGGCCCCTGTTTTGGTGGAGTAATTCCCGACAAAAACACGGAGACAACAGTGGTATTGTCGTGCCCGCCTCTCTTAAGGGCCTCGTCCACGCAGTTTCGGCAGAAAACTTCCGGGCTTTCCTCAGCCTGGATCATCTGAAGAATTTCTTCGTCGTTCACCAGATCGGTCAAGCCGTCCGTGCAGAGGAGAAATCGATCGCCGTCCGCTGGCTCAAATTCAAACACCTCGGCAGTCACGAACTCCGCGGAACCCAAGTTCTTGGTCAAAACGTGTTTCAGGGGAGATGTTTCGGCATCCTTGGGATCCATAATACCCATTTCCACCTGCTCGGAAACAATGGTATGATCCTTTGACAATCGTTCGAGGTGACCGTTTCGCAGCATGTATATGCGGCTGTCCCCCACATTTGCGGCGATGATCTGCCCCTGGAAAACAGCAAGCACGGCGATGGTTGTACCCATACCGTGATATTCATCGTGCATCTCTGCCATTTCATGGACGACCCTGTTGGCAAGACGAATGCTTCCGAGGATGTAATTTCCTCTTTTTGTGAGGGTCTGATCAGGGATGCCGAAAACCTCTTCCTCTTCAAGCCCGGATTCCATCCAGTGTCTGAAACTCTTGTTGATGAGTTCCACCGCGACTTTACTGGCCACTTCACCAGCGAGATGCCCGCCCATCCCATCGGCTACCACATAAAGGCCCAGCGTGTCATCGGTGGAAAAACAGTCCTCGTTGCCTTCCCTCTTGAGACCAACATCGGTTATGCCTGAAGCTCTAATCAACAACGTTTTCTTGCCTCCGGTACGTTAGCTGGTTGAAACGGATTCCTTCTTCCTGGAGAGTTCTTCTATTTTTGAAAGCAGCATGGTGAGATAGCGTGCCATCTGTCCGGCAGTCCTGAAACGATCCTTGGGGTTCTTGGCCAGGGCCTTGTCTATGATCTGTTCACATGCTTTGGGTATGCCCGATTCGATGAGCCTGACTGAAGGGTGCTTCCCCTGGGTGATGTGGTAGAGTAAGCCGCTCAGATTCTCGCCGTGAAAGGGGAGTTTTCCCGTGAGGAGCTGGAAGAAGAGAACGCCCAGGGAAAAGATGTCGGTACGGGCGTCTATCTTGTGTCCCATGATTTGTTCAGGCGACATGTAATTGGGTGTGCCCAGGATAACCCCTGTCTTGGTCCTTGTGGAGGACATGGCCTTCGCGATGCCGAAATCCGTGACCTTAATGTTTCCATTGTGCAGGAGCATGATGTTTGCCGGTTTGATATCGCGGTGAATGACTCCCTGTTTGTGGGCATAATCCAGGGCCTCCGCTACCTTCGCCGCCACATCCAGCACCCTGGTCACCGGGAGTTTTGTTTCCCTTGTGCAGTAGCGGATCAGGCTCTCCCCTTCCAGATATTCCATGGCCATGTATGTCAGATCACCATCCTCGCCCACGTCATGAATGGTCACGATTCCAGGGTGGGACAACTTTCCGGCGATCTCCGCCTCCCGCATAAACCGTTCCCTTATTTCATCAATCATGTCTTCATCAAAATCGTCTGAAAACCGTATGATCTTGATGGCTACAAGCCTGTTCAACTTGGGATCCATACCCTTGTAAACCAGTCCTGTGGTTCCTCTTCCCAAATTCTCTATAATCTGGTACCTGCCTACACTTTTTCTAGAACGAAGGAATGATTCAGAAAGATCCTGCTGTTTTCCGGAAAGGTGCTGCGGGCCGCGTTGGGAAGGCTGCGCCGCCTCCAGGTCGCGGATACGGTCCTGTACGTCCTTGTATTCCAGCGTCTTCATCTTCCGGTAGGCGAGGAGGGCCTTTTCCGTTATGCCTCTTTCTTCATAGTCCAGGCCGAGTTGATAGAGGAGTTCCCTGGTTTCCCCGTCCAGGGGACAGCGCTCATATCTCTCGAGCGCCTCATCCAGGTGGCCCTGCCGCTGGAGGTTCAGCCCCAGGGTCCTGTTGGCCTCGAAACTGCCGCGCGAAAGGGACTCCATGGCAGAGGCACGATAGAAGGTCATGGCAAGGTAGATGGCGGTGAGCCCGCTGAGCGCCGGGGCCAGCCGAACCCACGCGTGCAGGAATACAAAAAAGCACATGGCCGTGGCAAGGGAAACGCAAATCAGGAGGAGAAAAAGAAAGAATCGGTACAGCTCATGGAGCCTCGGGGAAAAGAGAGCGAAACCTGACCCGAGAAAAACGAGAAGGCCGAGTTCCGTGAGAATGACCGGGAGCGGCTGGGCAAGGAAAGGAACATCCAGTATTAGTTTGATGGTGTCTCCCGCTTGAGGGAGGGCGGCTGTTGCTGCAAAGAAGGTGGTACAGAAATGATAGAGCGTTTTATCCACCAGGCTGAAAATCCCGGGATCTGCAAAAGAAAACAGGCCGAAAAGGACGACCATGGCAAACCCGAGCAGCATCTGATGCCTGATACGATTTTCAGTCATATGGTGATCTTATCTCCTCTATCTGTCCCTTGGTCAGCGTGCCATCGGTGAAAAATAGCCAAATACAGGCCTCCTGTCAAAGAAAAACAAGACGCTCCAAGATCAGGGGTTTCAGGTTCAAGGACTCCAGGTTCAGGGTTATCGCGTGACCGTAAACGGCGAATAGGCAACTGTAAAAAGTGAAAAAATGGACAAAACGGCAATTGCCCGAAAAGAGTATTTGCATTTCATGTTACATGGTGATTTCGTACTGTTCAATATGGAATCCCTTTTTGGCGGCAATGATGATCCGCCTGTTGATCCGTTTTTCCAGGTCCATGACCGAGTCCTGTTCCTCCTCACGCATGACGTTCTCGATTTCAGGGTTCACCAGGACATGGACCGGGGATTCATCGGCCATACCGAAACTCTCCCTTTCCAGGTCACGGAAGATTTCGTAGCATATGGTCCGTTTTGACTTCAGGGTTCCCTTACCTTCACAATAAAAACACGGCTCGCTCAGCATCCTGTTCAGGTTTTCGCGCGTCCTTTTCCGGGTCATCTCGATGAGCCCGAGGTCCGACATGGGGAGGATGTTTGTCTTTGACCGGTCGCTGTTCAACGCTTCCCTGAGGGCCGTGAAGACCCTTTCCCGGTTCGCCATTTTCTCCATGTCTATGAAGTCAATGACAATGAGCCCGCCAATATTCCGGAAGCGTAACTGGTAGGCGATTTCCTTAACCGCCTCCAGGTTGGTCTTAAGGATCGTCTCTTCCAGGTTTCTTTTTCCCACATAACTCCCGGTATTAACGTCTATGGCGGTGAGGGCCTCGGTCATTTCAATGACAATATATCCTCCCGATTTCAACCAGATCTTGTTTCCCAGCGCCCGGGAAATTTCAAGCTCTATGCCGTATGCGTCAAAGATC
>Ga0164318_10003691_pt1 | contig 14575 bp, 6 predicted proteins | sample GuaBasSedimGuay9_FD_113734 | JGI IMG/M metagenome (GOLD analysis project Ga0164318, IMG submission 113734) | Subseafloor sediment microbial communities from Guaymas Basin, Gulf of California, Mexico - Guay9, Core 4571-4, 0-3 cm | ecosystem: Environmental > Aquatic > Marine > Hydrothermal vents >...
GATAATGGTGAGCGAATTAACTAACCGTTCATAGTAGGAAGGAATAATTATTTGAATAATGTATAAAAATAAGAATTTAATGCTAATATTAAAACAAGTTGTGGAACAAGAAATAGATCTTATAGTTCAATCTTTAATGGAAAGATTTGACGAAGAAATTGTGCCCTATGAGGACGAAGAGGACCCTGCTAGGCCATCTTTATGTAAAGAAGAGTTTAAAATTTTTTTGAAGCGAAGTTTAAAACAAAATATAAAAATTAAAGAAGATGGTATAGAAATAGAAGCCGGAGATAAAGAATCTTTGGGTTTAGGTGAAGCATTAAGTAAAGAAACTACTGATTGTATCAAAATAATAGGAACTATTTTACAAGGTATTAGTGGTAATTATATATTAGTTACAAGCGATATGACTGGTGGACCAGAAGGACGTTTTGGCGGCGCTTTCTTATTGCCTTTGGATGAATACAAACGTGAAGCTTATAGAAAAGGGTGGGATCCAGATAAACCGCTTTGGAAATTTTCTAATTTTCAGGGAATTCCAGATTTTTTTAGTGGTGCTAATTTGGATGTGTTTATGAAAGCTGTGATAAAAAAATTTGGCGAGGAATTAAAAAGATAATGAAAAAGTTTAGAAAAGAAGACTTGAGTATACATCATTACATACGCTTTCATATTTTAAATGAATACATAGAAACAGAATCGGATGTGCCGTTAGAATTCTTAGAATCTGTTTCTAGTAGTAATTCTTATGTTTACCAAGCTTCTAGTGATATGTATCCACAACCAACTGATTTAGGAAGGGGTTGGGTATATATTGATAATTACGGTGATACTACTGAACAGCAAAACGCTATAACGGTTTATGATAATAGTAGTATAATTAGTGGAAGTAATTATTTAATTGATTATGTAGATGGACGTGTTATATTTAGCAACAATTTAATTGTGCCTACTTCAGTTACATATAAATATTTTTACATTTCTCTTGTTAATGAATGGGAAGATGTTGAAGCTGCTGGTGTTCCGGTTGTAGTTATTCAATTAGAATCGTTTTTTAAAGAAGGGTTTCAACTTGGTGGTGGTAAAAGAGTATCTAGACGTGGACATTTTCATATATTTGCTTCTAATCGTGCAGAACGTGATGATTTAATGGAATTGTTGTATGACGGTATTTATGAAAAATGTTGCCCAAATCAAGTATGGCCTAAGGGATCAATGTTGGATTGGGATGGTACTTTTAATAGTGATTATGTTTTTGAATTACCACAACACAATAGTAACTTACATTTTAGAAATGTATCCGCTACTCAAATAAATCCGCCTTTGGTAGCAAGTCGTCCATCAACGACGACAGAAATGAGTATGTTAACAGATTTAAATAAATATAGAGCTAGAATTGATTTTAATTTGTTTCATTGGGAAGAAGTTTAAAAAAATTATCTAGCAAATCTAAAAATGTATTCTATAATATAAAGAGAACGCTAGTAAAATGTGTATGTAGATATAAAGGAAACGGACAGTTCGTGATGGGTTTGCCTCAACCTAGAAATGGACTGATTGGGTAAAGGGTGTATAGATAGCCAGCCTCGTAATTTTAATACTATTTAGGAGGAATAGTTTATTATGGCTAGAAATAGAGTTATTTATGCCTCACAAAGTGTATGGTGTAATGGCGAAGTACTGTACCGTGTACAGACGCTTGGAAGTACCACTACATTTACCTCAGAGGATATTTTTGAACTTGGTCATTTAGACATTATCGATGTTGTTGATGATGTGCCAGCAGTGGCTATTACACTAAATACCAATGACTGGGGTGATGTACGTACCATGGCTGTGCTCGCACAAGTTGCTCCTGAAAAGATAGCGATGAACGCAACTGCCTCTGGTTCAAACGCTAATTTGGTTGCTGGCGGCAGTACTTATTTGCACGGTGTTTCACTTGCAGATTTTGCTGTTAGTTGCGGTAATCTACCTGGTGTTTCTTTGTGGGCTCCTGTGCAATCGGAGTGTGATCTTGGTACACTAGCTGATAATATAGACCAAACCATGTATATGGATGAGGTATATGTTAACAGCATTGAATTTGGTTTTACAACTGGTGCTAATGCGACAGAGAATTATGCTGCTGAAACCGACCAGAAAATGTGGTTACTTAATGATGGTAGGTTTGTTAATTGGGAAGAACTGTCATATTCAGATTTTAGCGGTGGTTCGGCTACATTAGCAAGTGGTGTTGAAATTGCTACATTTAGTGATGGAAGTCTTGGTTTTTTAAGAACTGACGAAAATGGAGCAAGAGGTGCCACTTATTACGATGAAAGTAGTGGAGAAATGACAAATTATGCTGTAGAAGCTGGGTCATCTGCCGCTGTTAATAATTTTGTTTATAATGAAGCTACTGACACGTTGTATTTACCCACTAGTATAACACCTGCTGCTGGGGACAAAATTTTTGCTCTTTATGCTGCTGATGGGTATGTTTCAGCAATGGGTAATAAGTATTTTGAGATTTTAGATTCTACAGAACGTCCAGATATGGTTGGTGCTATGCGTCAAGGCCAAGCAGAAGTGTATATTGTTTCATCAAGTGACACTTCACTTGCTAACGCATGGAGATTAACTGGGTGCACGATTACTTCAACTTTAACTCGTGAAGCTCTTGCTGAATTAGGTCATTTGGGTCCGTATGATAGGCCTCTTACACTTCCTATTCCTATTACAGTGACAATCGATACTACTGCTGGTGATTTAGAGCATTGGGCTCGTTTTGCGGATAGGTACAGTGAATATGTAGCTGGTACTATGGATGAGATAGATCTAGCAGATTTGATGACTTCTGAAGATTTGAAGTTGGTTGTTAAAGTTTTTGCTCAGACTGATGAAGAAGCTGGTGGAACTGGTGCGAATCGTAAGATTGCTACAGGGTCAGATTTGATTGGTCAGTCGTATTTTAACGATGGTGTGAAGGGCACGTATGCTGCTGCAGGTGAGCAAGAATATGCTCTTAAAACCATTGTAGTAGAGCACTTAAAAATTACGGATGAAGCTTATACAGTAAATATGGGCGCTAATGCTACACAAACATTTGGTTTTCGTTCAACTAATGATTTGTTTGCTGTTAAAGGCGATATTAGTTTGGCAACAATTAAGGCCGGACTTAGCAGAAATAGTTCGTAGGTGGATAAAGTGGGCATGCTTAAAGCACGCCCACTATAATCCCTATTTATGGAAAGGAGTTGAGTTATGGTGATAGAGAAGTTTGAAAATACGGATAAACATAAAGAAAAATTGATAGGAACTGTAACTGATGAAGTGACTACTTTATTTGAAAAAGTTTTAGATTATGCTGAAGTCGCTGTTCCTAACAATGATCAATATAAAAAATTAAGATCAAAAATATTACGTGTAGGTAATAATTGTATACGTAATATTAGTAAAGAAATAGTTTCAAGGTATGATATAAAATATGAGGCGCCGGCAGAAACTGTTATAGAATTTAAGTCGGGGGCAAAGGAAAAATAAAGGAGGGATTAAAATGCCTGATATACAAGGACCTGATATTATTGAAGGACGCAGGGAATTTGAAGATCCTGTGAGTGGAAAAATTTATTATATATCTCCGCCAAATGCAGATGATATAAGAAGTGCAGATTGGCAATACAGTAAAGTGTATACTAAATCGTTGGTAGAGGGTATTACTACTGCCGCGGAAATGATGGATATTTTATTAAGGCGCGGTATTACTGGACCAGAATTTGATCAACGACAGCGTGAATTAACCGATGAAATATCTGCTAAAGTAGCGTTATTGCAATCTGCTACAGATATGGATGAAAAACAGCGACTTGCAGAAGAGGTGGCTTCTTTGCGAGGAGAATTGTTTGATTGGAATCAGCGTTTAAATGGACCAATGGCTAACACGTGTGAACAAATTGCTGATGATGCACGCTTGGAGTACTTAACTGCTTGTATGGTTCAAGATGCTGATGGAAAGCGAATTTGGGAAGAATATTCTGATTTTCTTAAAGAAAAGAATCAATCTTTAGCTGTTCGTGCTAGATTTGAAGTTATGCTTTATTTACAAGGATTAGATTCTGATTTTTGGGAACAAACTCCTGAGGCACAGGCTATTAAAGAAATAGAAGAAACTATTCAAGCCCAGGCTCAAGAAGCTTTAGATAAATTGGATGCGGAGATGAAAAAATCTAAAGAGGATGATAAGACGATAGTTAAGAAAAAGAAACCTCGTAAGAAAAAATCGGAGTAATTATTTATGGATTTATCATATGAGGAGATAGAGCAATATTTATTTCAAATTTTTAGTCGTGAAAAGATAGTTATTATTAATGATAATCCTTTACTTTTAAAATATCCTAGTACTCGCGATTTAAATTTAGCACGATATAAATATCAAATTGAATATGATAAATCTTTAAAAGATGGATTTGTTTCAAAAGAGGATATGAAGAAAATTTTAAAAGAGAGATCTTTTATTACTGCTGATGCAGAAAAGAAATTAAATAGACTAAGATCTACTCTGGATGCACAAAAAGTTTTATTAGCTAAAACAACTAAAGTTAAAGCTAATCAAGATAGAATTAAAAAACTTATTTCAGAATTAGAAATAGAAATAAAAGAAATAGAATCTAGGGAAACCTCCGCTTTAGCTATGACTGCGGAAGCTAAAGCGGAGGAATCTAAATTGTTATTTCTTTGTTGGTGTAGCACGTATAATTTTGAAACCAATGATTTATGGTGGAAAACCTACGATGATTTTTTAATAGATTCTGATTTATTATTTAGGCAGCAAGTATTGTCAGAATTTATTTTATTTTATAGTGGAATACCTATTCCGTATATTCGAGCTATAGCGAGAAGTAATTTATGGCGAATACGGTATATAACTAGTTTAAAAACTTCTGAATTATTATTTGGAATTCCTACTTCGGAATATACAAATGACATGTTGAATTTAGTTTATTGGTCGCATTATTATCAAAATATTTATGATATGATGCCAGAAGACCAACCATCTGATAATATTATAGAGGATGACGAAGCTTTAGATGCTTATATGGAGGATTACTATAAAGAAAGATCTAAAGATATAGCAGCTAGGAAAAGCGAAAAGAAATTGAGTCGAGGCGGATTATCTGCTTTTAATAATGAAGAAGTTATAGTAACACGTCATAATGAGCTATATGAAGACATTGATTATGACAAACCAAAAGAATCGCAAATGATTAAGGATCGGAATTTTATAAAGAAACGAACAGCAAGGAAATCTGTTTAATTCACATCACACACGGCATGGATAGGTCCAATTATATAATTATAAATCTATTATAGGCAGTAATATAATAGGAGGACTATCTTGTCGTCTGCCAACAATACTAATATCTATAAAATTCAACTAGAGCAAATTCAGAGCAGCAATCTCGATAAAAGCACTAAGCAATTAACTAGTGAAATTATTAAGCTTAATCGTAGAATTGAGGTTCTCAGCAAAAGTGCGCCCAAATCTACCACTACACCTTCCGGCGTCGATTATAATCTTCGTAGGATGGAACGTCTTGAAGCTGCTGTTCGTAAATTAGAATCCGCTCTACTTAAATTAAACGCAAATATCGATAAAGTTCCAGCTCCGATAGCCGCATCTATAACTAAAACATCATCAGCTAATGACCAGGACATAATCAAATATTTGAAACAATTAAGCACTATGTATCAGCGTGTTTTTGAGAGCGCTACGTATGCTACGGATAAAGATAAGGTCCTTGCTAGAATAGATAAATTAATTCAACTTTTGTTATCAGATAGGCGGAATCTATCAGAAACGGTGCATAGTTTAGCTCAAGAGTTAGGCAATATACGGGTTTCTCAACCAAGTGGGGTAGCTAAACCTTTATATGATCCTAGTAAAGACGTAGAATTACTTGGTAAAAAACTACGAGATATGGGCGGTGATTTTGATAAAATAAAATCAGAGCTACATGATAAAATAGTAGTTCTATTTGATATGGAAACGTCGGCTATTAAAAAAGGATTAGCTGATTTTATTACAGAAATTGCTTATCAAAAAGGGACATTAAAACAAATAATGTCTGGTGAAGCTAAAACAGAAAGAATTTATATAAAACCTCCAGCAGCTAGTAAAGAGGAATATTTAAATAAACTTACGTCTGGTATTACAAACAAAGCAGATATAGATAAAATTAGAAAAATGGCTGTTCCATATGAAGTTTTAAAGAAGCAAGGGGTTGAAGCTGGTAAAGCTATGGAACAGATGGCTAAGGTATTAGAAGATGCTAGTGCTGTGGTAGGTCATAATATTGCTAATTTTGATATAGGAACCTTAAATAAACATTTTGAACGGGCAGGTATAAAAGTTGATGCTGCTGTAGATGCTTTTGTAGACACTATTAAAGCTGCGAGAGTGGCGTTTCCAGAAAGAGCTGCCTCAGCTAAAAATTTAAATAGGGTGGGTGAATATCCGTATGCGTTAGGACAATTTGAAAAAGATTTTAAAGTAGCTGGGGTTGGTGTTAAAAAATTATCTGGAAAATTACATGAGGCTGGTCATGATGTTGAAGTAACAGCGGAGTTATTAAAAGCTTTAAACGGCGATGCAAAAGAAGCCGCAGCTGCGCAACAATATCTAGCTTCTAAAATAGACGCACTAAGTGAACATGTACTTAACACTACTAGAGCGTATGATGATATAAAAGAAGGCGTTACTGAAGCTGGAAAGCATATAAAAGCTGCAGCAGATGATTTAAAAGAAGTATCCCACGATACGCACGCTTTAAAAAACATTACTAAAAAAACTGTTTTGAATGTTCAGGATTTACCCAAATTGAAATCTGGTATACAAACTGTAGCGTTTACACCAGAAATTATACGGCCTTCTATGACTGGTGAAGTAGTTTCTACAGGTAGACAAAATATTCCTGGTTATGAACGTACAAGTGGGCTAGTTCGTGATCTATCAGCTTCTTTAGGAAAATTAGCTAAAGATGTAATAACTACATTAGAAAAAGGCTTGGCTGATGGTGTGGAAGTTATACGTGATAAGTCAGGCAAAGCATTTAAATTGGCTGAAGGTGGTCGTGAATATGAAGTTAATATACTTCGTAGTAAAGCTTTAAAATCAGCCTTAGTACGCACTTTTGGTGAGATGGCACCAAAAGAATCCACTCCTTTAGATCTAATTAATTTATTTAAAAATGCTTTTGTAAAGCGTGAATTAGGTAGTTATGTTTCTCCAGAAAAAATGGCCTCTGATATTTATGCAGAATTAAGTCGTATGACTAGTTCAGCTGTTTCTGATATGGGTAGCGAAGTAAAAAATTTATTTAAAGGTGTTAAGGAAAAAACGACTAGTATAGAATCTATTAGTAAAATGCCTGATGTTAGTGAATTATATAAGAATATCGTGCTTGAACGTGAGGCTATGAAGGAGATATCAGATAAATTTATGAGGAGGGTAGCGATACCAGCCGCTAAAATATCTCCTGAAGGCATTCCTATGTTGGAAACTAAATATGGAAGCCATAAAATATTATCTAATTTTGCTACCATTAAAACAGGATTGGAAAGATTGGTAGATGAATTAAAATCATTAGGCGCTCCAAACATGGAAGTGTCTAGTTATGTAAATACTATAGGTGGTTTGCCTATAAGACCTACTCCAGGCGGCCCAGAAGAAGCTAAAGCTAATAAATTAGCTAGCACACTTATAAATAGAATAGTTGAGCTTGGTGGCCGTACTGAAATAGCGGGTGGTTATAGTAAAGCTATAGCTTTACGTAAATTGGATATTGGTGAATTTAGTGAAAAACAAGCACAAGCATTTGTTAGAACCAAACATAACTTAGAAGATCTTATGACTAGCGCTAAAAAACTTGGGATTACAGCGTACGATGTTTCTAAAGCTATGAATGAGATTTCTTTTCAAAATTTTTACGACATGCTCGATAAAATTTTAGTTACTGGGAAAAGTGCGTTTTTAAAAGAAAAAGTTGGTGGTATAGGTAAATATGACGAAAGCACATTCCGTGGCTTAGCAAGACGTGTTACTGATCTTAGTGGTTTGCTTCCATTAGCTTCTTTAGAAAAACCAAAAAGGTCTGCTTATGATGAGCAACTGTTAAGAGTTTTTACTAAACCTACCGGTGAACTACGCCCCGAACAACAAAAACAACATATAATTGATACAGCCTTGTTGTGGCGTGATATGGCAAAGAATGCTAGGAGTCTTGATGAATCATTATTTAAAGGTAAAAAATATTTAGGTGCTCCTGAAGCCACACCTCTAAATCTTAGTGATGCTGCTAGTTCTAAATTAGTTCAATTTAATGTTGATTTTGCTAATAGTTTAAAATCTTTAGATAAAACTATGATATCATTAAGCACCGCTAATGTAAGAGCCGCTGCGCCTTTCCAGCAATATAGTTCAATACAACGTCAATTATCTTATTCTGCTTCTGCTATGCGCGGTGGTGTACTAACCTCTAAAGGAACTAAGCCTTTAGAAACTCCAGCGTTACTTAGTAAACATGAAGCGGATTTGATAAAATCTGGTAAATTTGGTGGCACTGGGTATGGGTTAAATGTACTTACTGAATTAAGGAACACAGCTAGCACTTTTGAAGATCAAATAGAAATTTCTGGTAAATTAACTAAAATTTTTACTCGTGTGGTTAGTAATTTGGTCAAACCAGCTGTTGATTTTGCTCGTGGCATTGATGAAATAAAATCAGGTGTGCAAGGAATCACTCCTAAAGGTGCTAAATTAAGAGCTGAGGAACAAAAAATAGCTTTTGATAAAGCATTAAAAGACACAATGAAACAGTTCCAAGAAATACTTGGTGTTCCGCAAAAATATGTTGGGCGTGCTGATATTGCTGAAATTGGAAAAGAGGTAGAAACTGTAGTACGTGAACATCGTGGACAAACCATAGAAGTTCAAATGGCTAAACTTACAGAAACTTTTTTGAATTACTTTGGTAGAAAGATATCTACTAGGTTCGGCACAAAAGGAGTGTCTGTTACTGTGCCTAAAGCTATTACAGAAGCAAAAGATGTAGCTCAAGCAGTGGCAGCTGGTTTGAAAGCTAAAGTGCTGCCAGGTGCTGGCGGCTTGGGTTATGCTAAAGTGCCTAAAAGCATGGGAGAATTATTATCAGAACTTATAAGTGAGAAAAGACCAGAATTAGAAAAGATAGGAGCAACATCTAAAAATGTAGAACTTAAGAAATTTTTTAGTCCTGAGGTACTATCTTTTTTAGAAAAGCAACTTAAAATGTCTGGTAATAAATTTATTATTGATTTATTTACAGATGCATCTAAAGGTTTAGTAACTGAGGAAGAGGCTAGTAAGCAGCGTAAAATTTTGGAGGGCGCTCAAAAAGTTCTTTCTTTGGGGTTTGGTAAATCTGTAGCCCCAGGGATAAGCGGTATACAAACTATAAAAGATTTATATAGCCAAGAATTTAAAAATAGAAGTACCTATAGTGTTAAGCCTATCGAAGCGCGTATAAGTTCTTATGGTATAGCCAAACGTGGTCTTATGCCAGAAGTTTTGGAAGGCATAGTCAATAATTTGATAGGAAGTACATCAGGATCTACCGTATTAGTAGATAAAATAGGTAAAAACGCATTAGTTGAAACTAAAAAAGCAAGAGAACGTCTAAATGCATATTTAAAAGAATTGGGATATGAACCTTTTAAGGATATGGAATCTGTATTATCAAGAATAGCTGCTGATAAGCCAGATATGTCTAAAGAAGCACTAGATAATGTAAAAGCTTGGGAAAAACAATGGAGTGTTTATACAAACGTTGTAAATGAATTTGGTGAAAAATTACAAAGTTTTGTAGCGCCTAAGTTTTTACAAGTTATTGAAGAACCCCATAGGTATAAAGAGTGGGATCAAGGACAATTAGAAAAAGGAGTTAAAGGCGCTAAATTAGATTTTCAATCTTTTGCTGCTATGATGGGAGTTTTTGGCAAAGGATCTACAATGATGAAAGAGCTTGCATCTCAGATGGGTATGACTGCTCGTCAAAGTTTCGATTTGATCAAGGCTTTTCAGCTATTAGATCCTCAGATGAAAGAATATAGGCAGCAATTATTATCTAGTATACCAAAGGTAAAGTTGTCTGATATTGAAGGGTTTACAAACGCTACTGGTACCCTAGAAGATTTTAAAAACACTATTTTTGATATTGCTAAATTTCCTACAGAATTTTCTTTAGAAATACCTTCTACTAGAAAAGGCGCAAAAAATAAATATGAACAGTTATATGTTCCAGGCGCAGCTTTAAGATCTACATATGAAGAAGAGTTACTTGGAAAAAGGGCACCAACAAATGTATCGAGATATCTAGCTAATTTAGTTAATTCAGCTAAAAAAGTAGAGGCTTTAGTTGAGGCATCTAAAAGTGGCGGTATGGGATTATCATCGGAATATCAAGAAAAGTTTGCTTCTGTTTTTAGAAAAGAATTAATAGAGTCTATGACAAAGCTATACGATGATATTAGAAAAAAAGAAAAAACTGGTACCCCTCAGAATATAGAATATATTAATTCTGTTTTAGATAAATATTTAAATGTGTTATCTCCTACAAGGAAAGCGCCGGCTGTTTATGCTGGCCGCACCGCTGCAGGTCAGACAGAGCGTGGAGCTGTTGAAGAATTTGCTAAAAAATTAACCGGTCCAGATAGATACAGTAAGATTTTTGGTAGAATATCTGATATAATTGTCGGTGCAAATCCTAATCAATTAGCTCTAGAGATGAAAAATATTAAAGCAGAGCTTAAACGGTATCAAGAAAATTTACAGAGTGGAAAATATGTAAATGCTGAAGAGGCAATACCGCAAGGCGAATTTAGTACACCTTATTACACAAGTTTAAGGAAGCGTACTTATGGTGGTGATTTTCAAGCTATGCTGGAAGCTTTTTTACAACGAGATTTAGAGAAATTGCATGCTAAAACAAAATTTGATATAGAGTTACAGGCTGGAAATCTTGATTCGTTTGCTGAAAAAGTAGGAATTAATTTGAAACGAAGTGTACAAGAAGCGTTGACCGAAGCTTTATCATCGTTATCAAAAGCTAAAGCTGCTTATTATAAGTCGATAGGCGAAGAATTAGTTGGTAAAGGTAAAGGAATTGAACAAGCATTTTTCCAACGTGTTACACCGGCAGTTAGAGCTAAAGCTATTAGTGCTATAACGGATAAGACTCAAGATTTAAAAGACTTGCTTTCAACTTTAACTGAATCAAAGTATAATATTGAATTAGATTTTAAAGATGGTAAAGGTAAGGGTGTAGATGGGTTAATAAATGACCTTAAATCATTAGAAAAAGAACATGAGAACTATGTTAAAAAGGCTAAAAAACTGGGTTTGCCAGTTCTTCGTGAAGGCGAGATAGCTATTCCTAAAAGCCAAGCAGAAAATATTAAAGTTCGCACCGGCGAAAAGAATGAAATTGAAACAAATTTAGCTGAGTTAATTAAAAGTCAGGAAAAGACATTTGTAGAGTCTATTAGATATCCTTTTACAGGCGTGTTGTCTGTTCAACCACACACAGCTAAATTGTCAGAGGATGTAGCGAAGGGCGGAGCTGCAAAACATTCTATAATTGTACCAGGTGCTCCACAGTTAGATTCAGCAAAATTAAATAAAATAATTGCAGTATTAAGAGAATATATAGGGTTAGTACCTAAAAAGAGTAGGGAATATCTTAGTGAAAAAACTCCATCTTTAATCGAAAAACGTGAGGAAGCGTGGGCTAAAGGTACAGAAGAAGGTGCAGAAGCTGCTAAAAAACTTACTGCTGAAATAAATAAATTTATGGATGTGGTCAATAGAGCTACGCCTAAATTTACAGAATTGGAGCAAAAACTTGATTTTGATGGTGATGAATTAGAAGTACATACTGGTCAGGTTAAAGAATCACGTGAAGAAATTAAGACGCATTTTAAATCGTTTGGTAAAGATGTAGCATCAATAAGAAATTTATTTCGTACTGTTTTTACAGCGGTTAATGAGGGCGAAACAACTACTTTAGCTGAGATGTCACAAGTATTCGCTAAAAAACATCCAGCGGAAAAAGGATACGAATTTTTAACCAAACCTTATATCGAAGATCAAATGAAAAATTTGAAATTGAATGAGGTGGTTAAATCTTTATTTACTTATACACCTGAATCTGAGAAATACAAAACTGGGTCAAAAGAATGGAATGAAGCTTTTAGAGCGTGGGGAAAAGATTTTATGACGAAAACGCTCAAAGAAGCCTTTGAAAAGGCAAAGGCACCAGCTGAAACTCAGCAAGATATGTTAACAAAGTTGCAAGAGGCTCCTCGTAGTTTTCTACCTTTTAGTAAATCAACAGGTTTAGAACGTAAAATAGCTAAATTAACAGAAGAAATAGCTAGAGACGCTTTATATAGAAAAAGATATTCAGATGCTATCACTGGCCAGTTGTATAAATTACACACAGGTCAGACTGTAGAAGGTATTAGCAGAATAGCTCGCATTTCGGAAATGCAAACCGGTTTTGGAGTAGGTGTAGCCGGCACAGCTAAGCAAGCGGCTCCGCCATCTGAGGAATTTTTAAAACATTGGCCTAAAACCAGTGTAGCTTTAGGCGAGCGACCAGTACAAGAATTTGCAGCTAGAGTTAATGAAATTTTGAGGTTTGTTATACAAAAAGGCATGGACGTAAAACACGCTGGTGTTCAAGCAGTTGGACTAGAGATAATTAATAATATCGGTAAGGCTAGCGGTGTTAAAAAAATTATGGAGGCTATGAGTAAAGAAAGTGATCAATTTAAAGAGTTAGCTAAATTTAATGATCAAATTACTAATGAAGTTAAACTTAGAGTAGGAGCACTATCTACACCAGAATTAAAAGAAGAATTAAAAAGATTCGAACCTGATATAGATATAGCTTCATTGGCTAATGCCGATAGACAAACACTAATAAATAAAATTATAGAACACGTTAACTTAAAAGCTGTGTTTGAGGAATTATTTAGGCAAATTTTTGAAATTGCTGTTAAGGGTGAAACTGTAAAAATTAAAGAACAATTAAAGAATTTACCAGCTGGGCCTGCTAGAACCAAACTTACAGGACAAGTTCAATCTGTAGGTGGTCCTGAGTTTTTGGCTAGAAAACGAATAGAAGAGGCTGCCAAAGATGAGAAAGGTATTAGTTTATTTTCTAGTATTACTACTCCATTAAACCCACTATATGCTATGCGGACCAGTATGGAAACGCTAAAATCAGCTGCGTCTAAAACTAATACTCGTTTTGACTTACCAGAAATGTTTTTACCAGAAGGTGAGACTGGAAAGCAAGTTAAAAATGATTTTTTAACAGCTTTAAAAGCTTCCCGTACTTTAAGCACAGCTACAGGTGAATCTATTACTGGATCTGATAAAGGTATTTATAGATTTATGGTGGTTAGTGCAGTAAAGCAGCGGTATGAGGAATTAAAAAAATTAGAAGAAATGGATAAAAAAGCTGCTGGTTCTACCGCTAAGTTTAAATATGCATTTACTAATCTTACAGCAGCTAATAAACTTGCGGGAGAGATATGGGAAGAAGCTAAAAAAACGGCTGGTGTAGCTTCTAATTTAGGTGTATTTCCATCAGCAGACGATATTACGTCGTGGCTTGATGATATGATGAAAGTAAAAAAAGAAGCTCGTAAAAAAATGGAAGAGCTAGAAAAGATTTCGGCTTTACCACAAGTTAATGTAGAAGAAAAAGCTGCATTAACCGCACCTATTTTACAAAAGCATGGTCCAGATATTGCTGCTAAAATAAAAGAAATTTTAACACGGCAAGCTATAGCGAAAGGTGAAGAGGTAGTCCCAGAAGAATTAGAGCGCAGAACAGGGGAAATTTTTACACAAATTAAAGAACTCTTAAGATTCCAAGCTGGTATGGCCGAACAAGCCCGGCGCGTGTCCGAAGTAGCTAAACGAGCTCCATTAGAACAAACATATCTTGAAAAAGCTTTCCCTCAAATTAACCTTATAGGCCCACAGGTCACCTCTTTGGCTGAGTCCACCACATCAACTACTACACAAGCGTCATCTAAAGATGTTTTAGACCAACTTCAAGAGCAATTTATTAACAAGTCCGCTAAAAATGTTGAGAATGCTGTTAAACATACTCAATTGCCGGCTCCTACCACAGCTGGAGAATCTTTTTCTAAAACCGTTTCTGATGTGTCTAGAGAATTATCCGAGGCGGTAAACGAAAATTTATTAAAACGAAAACGTAATGCGTTACAATATTTAATTTCTAAATCAGAAGGGCCGACGCCATATAAAAAGGTGCCTCTTTATGAACTTTACAGAGCCAGTGGTATTGAAGCTGGTGGAAAATATGGTGGGGGTACTCAAGAAGAGGGTATTTTAGAGCAAATGCTAGGCTTATCGAAGCGAAGCATGTTGTTGGAGGCTACGTCTTATCGTGGGATGGCTTTGCATAGATCTAAACAGCGTGAAATATTACAGAAATTTCCAACTGCTGAAATAGAAAAA
>Ga0164318_10003692_pt1 | contig 14571 bp, 16 predicted proteins | sample GuaBasSedimGuay9_FD_113734 | JGI IMG/M metagenome (GOLD analysis project Ga0164318, IMG submission 113734) | Subseafloor sediment microbial communities from Guaymas Basin, Gulf of California, Mexico - Guay9, Core 4571-4, 0-3 cm | ecosystem: Environmental > Aquatic > Marine > Hydrothermal vents...
TAGGTCATTAATTATGGTCCGGTACTTATTAACAAGCAGTTAATGACTTGTTAGATAAAATATCCCCTCTTATTTTAAAAAATCTATGCACATCTTTTGGAGATTTTAATGAACGCAGCCAAATATATTTGGATGAATGGTAAATTTATACCATGGAACGAAGCACAAATACATGTATTGTCACACACTCTGCACTATGGCAATGGTGTTATCGAAGGGACAAAGGCCTATAAAACTGACAAAGGGTATGCCATTTTTCGTCTGAATGATCATACTAAACGTCTCAAAGAGTCAGCAAAAATGACGCTGATCAACATTCCGTACACTGTTGAAGAGATGAATGAAGCGCAGATCGAGCTGATACGAAAAAATGAATTTACCGGGGATAATGTTTATATCCGCCCTTTTGCCTTTTTGGGTTACGGTGTGATGGGTCTCTATCACAAAGATGCACCGGTTGAAACCGTTATGGCAGCATGGGAATGGGGAGCCTATCTTGGAGAAGAGGGCATGCGCCACGGTATCCGTCTGAAAATTGCGTCGATGACACGCCCTTCAAACACATCCAATATGGGAAAAGCCAAGGCAACTGCCAACTATCTCAATTCACAAATGGCTAAATATGAAGCCATAGAATCCGGATATGATGAAGCACTTCTGCTGGATGATCACGGCTATGTTGCCGAAGCCAGCGGTGCCGGTTTCTTTATGGTGCGTGAGGGGAAAATTATTTCACCTCCGAATGACAACTCACTAGAGTCTATTACACAGAAAACCGTCATAGAAATGGCAGAGGACATGGGCTACGAAGTGGTTCGCCGCCGTATCAGCCGTGAAGAGGTCTATATTGCAGAAGAAGCATTCCTCACCGGTACCGCTGCAGAGATCACACCCGTACGTGAAATTGATGCCCGCATCATCGGAGATGGTAAACGCGGACCGATTACTGAAAAAATCCAGAGCGGTTATTTTGACATCGTCTTTGGCCGTAACAAAAAATACGAACACTACCTAACTTACATAAACGCATAAAGGACAACAAAATGGCATCAGATATGAACGACTACTTCAACAAGAAAAAAGGTGGCTCAGGCGGCTCCAACAATAGTGGCGGCGGTTTCAAACCACCTAAGCCTCCAAAAATAGATCTGAATTTTAGCGGCGGAAAAGCAGGTATTTTTTATTTTATCGGAGCGATCATCCTTGTGATGATCCTGGCTAAACCATTCGTTGTCATTACCGAGGGTGAACGCGGTATTCTAGCGACCAACGGAAAATATGAGGCGCAAGCACTTCTTCCGGGGCTTCACTTCATTATGCCAGTGATTCAAAAAGTCTATCTTGTCGATACAAAAGTCCGTATTATCAACTATGCAGACCGTATTGATCGTTCTGCCACAGCGGGGACAGGCATTAGCGTTAAACCGGCAATTACTGTTTTGGACAAACGTGGTCTTCCTGTTGGCATTGAGCTCACGGTTCAGTACCGTCTGAATGCACAATTTGCAGCGCAGACTATCTCTAACTGGGGCTTTAGCTGGGAAGAGAAAATTATCAATCCAGTCGTACGTGATGTTGTCCGTAATGTCGTCGGTCAGTACGATGCGGAATCACTTCCAACGATGCGTAATACCATAGCTGATGAGATCGAAATCGGTATTAGTAAAAGTGTAGATTCGCAGACAAATACACCGGTTGTTCTTGAGTCTATTCAATTGCGTGAGATCATTCTGCCGCAGAAAGTAAAAGAGCAGATTGAGCGTGTTCAGGTCGCCAAGCAAGAAGTTCAGCGTGCGGAACAGGAAGTTCAACGTGCCAAACAAGAAGCATTCAAGCGTGCTGCGGAAGCCGAAGGGCGTGCAGAAGCAGTCAAAATTGCAGCCGAAGGTAAGGCAAGTCAGATCAGGATCGAAGCGGATGCAACAGCAGAAGCTAATAAAGTGATCAGTAATTCACTGACAGAACAACTACTTCGGCTTGAGCAGATCAAAGTTCAAGGTCAGTTCAATGATGCATTGCGTGTCAATAGAGATGCGAAAATCTTTCTAACACCTGGCGGATCAACTCCGAACATCTGGGTCGATACAAAAGATCCTCAAAAACAGAGCGCTATCAAATAGTACTCTGCTCTCCCTCGCGGAGGGTTAAATCAAATACGCTTAGGCTGATTTGATTTAACGCTTCTACATACAGGACAATCATGCAAGAAATACTCAACCGTGTCGACTGGGAAAAGTCTGAGCTTCTGCCGGTCATCGTTCAGGATGTTACTAACAATGAAGTACTGATGCTGGCTTATATGAACCGTGAAGCACTTGAACTCTCAATGGAAACCAAACTGGCCCACTACTATTCGCGCTCGCGTCAACGTCTCTGGAAAAAAGGCGAGAGCAGCAACCACCTTCAGCACATTAAAGAATTCCTCATTGACTGTGACAATGACACACTGGTTATCAAAGTGATACAAGACGGCGTAGCATGTCATACTGGTCGACGTTCATGCTTTTTTACTGAACTCGACTCAGGTGAAGTCACCATGGACGTCAAGGTAGACACGGCTGCCATGTATGGTGTCATAGATGAGCTTTACCATACGATTTTAGAGCGTAAAAATGCCGATCCTGAGACATCATGGACGGCTAAACTACTTTCTAAAGGTGAAAACACCATCTTGAAAAAGGTTGTTGAAGAGGCCGGAGAGTTTAGCTTTGCCGTGAAAGATGATAACGAAGAAGAGATCATCTACGAAGCGGCCGACCTTACCTACCATGTTCTTGTCGCCCTCGGCTACAAAAACATTTCACCTGACCGCATTAAACAAGAGCTGGCACGCCGTTTCAATATGAGCGGAATCACTGAAAAGAATTCCAGAACGACGTAATGGCTTAGGCCATTATTTCACTTCAATTACTTTCTCAATATCCTCATTGCAAAACATTTGAGCAATAGCTACATCTCTGGAAGCGTCTTCAAGTAACTTCTTCCACGCTTGTGCTTCGACAAAAAGTTTGTCTTCTGGCAGATTAACCAATCATAATAGAGAACTTATCATCATCTATATTAGCATTTTGTGTAGTAGTAGCTTTATATGAAGATGCAGCAAACAGCGACATATTTGCAAGAGCAAAGAACCTTGATGTATAGCAGTTGTTTAACGCTATTTTTTCTTAGGTATAGTGATCGTCAGTACGCCATCTTTATAATCACTCTCCATTTTAGCCATATCAGCATCTTGTGGAAGTGCGAGCAATCGGTAATAACTGCTGGAATGTCGTTCATGCCGATAATCGGAACAAAATCAAACTTTTTATCTTTTTCACTTGCTTCCAAACTGTTAAAAGCAGAGTTAAGATGCTCAAACCCGCGTCGCAATTCATTAAACTCTCTAAATGGATCAAATCGTGTTACTAACATGGGAACTCCTTCTTTACTTTTATTTGTTTAGTCTTTTCGACTTAACTTTTAAAATTATAGATAAAAAAGCTCTCCACGAGTGCAACTTAAGTTGCATTTCCAAGGCTATTTTGGAAGAATATGCTGTAGTTTCTCTTTTATTTGTCTCTAACCATAAACGTGCTTTCTCCATCGGAAGCTCGATGGCACTCACTTTGTCTATGGCTTCCGTCATCACATCATGACTGCGACCGTCCAGTAATGTCACCATATCGAACATATCACCGCGTGTCAGCAGAAACAGCGTCTGTTCACGGGCATTATCAAGATTGATATCATAAACCTTCATCCGACCGCTTACGATAATATAAAAATATTCAAGCAGATCATCCCCCTGCATGCAGGGGTGCGATTTTTCAAATGTCACCAGACGGCCATAGGTGTTGATCTCATCGATCAGAGTACGGCTCAACTCATTAAATGGTTCAATATTCATAAAAAATTATACCTTAAATCAACTCGGCTATACTCTCTTCTCCTCTAAAATGTGCTATCAATGTTTTTTTGTCAATGTTGTTTTTTGCACCCCGATAGAGATTTTCTTCGAGTTTTTCCAATACCGCAGAGATGACAATACTGCTTTTCTTATAGGGGAGAAGCAGTTCAAAAAGTGCTTTATCGCCTTTTGTTTTTACGATCAGCTGTTCGATCGGTGTCTCTTTCTTAGCTTGAGGTCGTCTCTCCTTCTTGTTTCTCATCATCAGATAACTTAAAAGTGCCCCGATAATAAAACCGATTGCCGCAGCATAAAAGAGCGTCATCTTATCTGTAGATGTAACAACGCTTTTTGTTGCCTGTTTCTGCGGTGTACTCTCAACTTTTGAAGTATCTGCGGTTTCAAAAGTGTTCTGCACTTTTGCAGATGCACCGATGACATGGATCTTGATCGGCTCACTTTTCTTAATGACCTCTTTATGGGTATCTTTATCATAATAGCGCAGTGTCAATGCAGGGATGGTGTAATCCTGATCGCCAATAAGGGCAATTTTCTGCTCAAAACTCCCCAGATATTCCGCACCACTCATACGTGTATTGATCTCAGGTTCATTCGAATACACAATAACACCGTCAATATCAAGCGAAAACTTTTGAATATCATCCAGATTTCCGACCCCGTCAATAGAGATATTCAGATTGACCGGCTTGTTGGTATGGATCTTCTCTTTATCCACACTCGTTTTGATATTGAAATTTCCGTAAAGCTCCAGATTCCCTGGAAGTGGTTTGACATCCAGCACAGCCTCGTTTGAAAACACTTTGCTCACCTGCATCCGTGAACCAAAAAAACTGCTGAAAAACGGATCGTTCATCCCGCCGCGCGACCGCTGGCGTACAGCCTGCCCTACGTCCGCAGTCACAGCAGGAATACTCAACTTCCCGCTCTTTTGAGGAAAGAGAAGATAACTATACGTCTGCGTTATATACTCTCCTTCACTCCCTTTTTTTACCCCTTCGATCTTCTTAATCCAGAAATCTTCAAATTTGGGCTCTTCTATCTGCAGCTGATCGATGCGGACATTCGGGCGCTGTTTAAACACAAGGTCAAACCGTATCGCTTCACCGATATAAGCCTCTTTTTTTTCAAGTTTCAGATCGAGTACTACGGCTGCATCAGGATTTTTTGACGATTTGACCGTTTTAACACTCAAAGGGTCAGTTTTTTCTGTTTTTCCATCAACTTTCACCTCATATGATGGAATATTCAGTGGCCCTTTTGGAGAAAGTGTATAGCTTTGAGAGACCGTTTTTGAGTAATTTCCATTAACGATACGAACGCTCGAACTGCTCGACGTTCCTTTAACGACTGTTGTACCGATCATGGTAATTTGAGGAAACGTTATATCCTCTCCTTCCGCCGTAATAGTAAAAACAACATCGTCACCGAAATAAACAACCGGTTTATCCACACTGACACTTACCTTGGCCATCAGTAAAAAAGGGATGACCAATAAAAAAATAATCTTACCAAGGCTGCTGTTCATCACGATTTTCTCCTTTACTCTTAAGCGGTACCATTAAAGTTTTTATGCCCCGTCCATTGAGCATATTTTGGTATTTTCGCTCCTGCATATCACTAATGGGCTGCGGTTTTTTCTGCATCGCCTGCATCTTTTTTTCCTCTTCTTCTTGTTTCTTTTTCGCTTCATCTACTTCAGACTGTGTCTGCTTCATCTGCTCTTGTTGTTCTTTCTCTTCTTGCTTTTTTTTCTCAGCCTGCGCTTTTTTCTGACCTTCTTTTTTCTTCTGATCTTCTTTTGACTTTTGTGCATCACTTTTTTGTTGATCTTTGTTCTGCTGATCTTTATTTTGCTCCTGTTTATCTTTTTGCTTTTTGTTCTGCTGGTCTTTCTTGTTTTTTTGATCTTTATTTTTCTGATCTTTGTTTTGGTCCTGCTTCTTTTTCTGATCTTGCTTTTGCTGATCTTTCTGCTTCTGTTTTTTCATCAGTTCAAGATTATATTTGGTATCTTCATCGTCTTGAAGATTGAGTGCTTCTTCATAACTCTCTATCGCTTTGTCAAGCTGTTTTAGATTGGCATAGCTGTTGCCTATATTATGCAGGGCTTTGGCACGCAGCGTTTCTGATGAGATCTTCTCATACTCTAAAAGTGCCTCTTTATACTTTTTCTGTTTGTAGTAACTGTCTCCAAGGTTAAAATAGAGTGCATCACTTTTCGTTCCGACACTTTCATACTGCTTCTGCGCCGCTTCAAAATCACCTTTTTTATACGACTGCGTTGCCTGATCCAGTGTTCTAAAATCCATCAATGATGCTAAAAGTGTTCCGCTTAAAATCGATAGAAGTAAAATATTTTTAAACATATCTTCTCCTTTTTAACGGAAGTGAATAGAGTGCCGCAAAAAGAAAGAGTATTCCTGCTAAAAGTGGATAGATAAAAAGCTCTTTAATATCACGGATCATATCAATACTCTCCTCTTTTGCATTTTGAAAATGTTTCTTTATGGCATCTGCAAGTGCTTTAATGTCATTTCGTTTTAAACTGTACTGCATATAGGCTCCTCCGCTTTCAAGGGCCAGTGTTTTGATCGCCTCATTTAGATGCACCACGACGATATCACCATTTTTATCTGTCAATGCACCATGATCTGTCGGGATTACACCCCCTTTTTTGGTACCGATATTATAGATATAGAGGACAATATTGTGTGCTTTTGCATAAGTGATCTCTTTATCGAACGTTGTATTATCACCACCATCTGTAAAGAGCATAAACGCTTTTTTATCGCTCTCTTTCATCAGATCTGCCGTCACTTCCAGCGCATCGAGAATACTTGTACCTCTCAATGACACCGAATCCGTATTCATATGGCTCACAAGGTATTCAAGCGTGTTAAAGTCCTCGGTCAACGGTGAGATCAAAAATGCGCGTGAACTGAAACCGATGACACCGATCTTCGCTTCTTTAAAATCATTGGAAAATGCTTTGAACTTCTCTTTTGCCAGGCTCAGACGGTTGGGATAGACATCATTGGCGAACATCGATCTTGAAATATCGAAACCGACAATAAGATCAATCGTACTCGATTTGACTTTTATCTCGCCGTGATCGATGTAAGGACGTGCAAGCGCGATCACCATCAACGCCAGACTCAGCAGCAGAAAACCGCTTTTCATCCCGACTGAGACTACACCCTCCTGCAGCTGAAGTTTTTTGAGCACCTCTTTGCTAAAGTATTTTCCAAGCCCTTCACGTTTGCGATAGAGCACTATACCTATCGGCAGCAGCAGCACTAAAAACATTAAAAGCTCCGGTGATTTAAACAGCATAGCTTCTCCTTCTTGCATAGATGTAAAAGAGCATCAGCAGCAGTGCCGCAGAGAGCGGGTACTGATAAAAGTACTGTTTTTTGATATATTTATCGGCTTTTATTTCGCTCTTTTCCAGACGATCGATCTCGGCGTAAACCTGCTTAAGCTTTTCAACCGTTCCGGCAGCATAGAACTGACCCCCTGTCTCGGATGCGATCTTGTTCAAGACTTCAGGGTTAAAATCACCCACACCTCCCACACCGATTATATAGACTTTAATTCCATATTTTTTGGCCGTTTTAATGGCAACATCGAGCGGAATCGTATCGGCATTATCAATACCGTCTGTCAACAGAATGGCTACTTTATGTTTGGCTTTGGACGATTTAAAAAGCTTTGAACTCATAAACAGTGCTTCATAGAGTGCCGTGCGCTGTGTACCGGCAATCCCGACATCGATCTTGGAAAGCAGCTCTTTAATACTCTGCTTGTCATAGGTCAGCGGTACGGCAACATAGGCAAAATCGGCGAAGATCGTCAAACCCAGCTTATCATGTCCGCGTTTGTCCAGAAAATCCTCTACAATCGCCTTGACGATCTTAAACTTGTTGCTCTGTCGCATCGAACCGCTGGCATCGAGCAGAAGCGAAATCTCATAACCTTTCTCATCTTTAATCACAACATCATCTTCTTTAATGGGACTTGCTGCTGCGGTAATCAGCAGAAGTATCATCAGCACTTTAACGCCTCTAAGCCAGAATGACTGTCTCTGAGAAGCTTTTTTAAACATTGGCAAATTTGGCAGAATCAGCCTCTGACGTTTTGCTTTGCACCACTGTTCACACAGAAGAAAAAGGATGAGCAGAAGAAATACCAAAGGGTATTGGAAAAAATAGCTACCCATGTTCTGCCTCCCTGATAAATTTTTTCATTCGCCCCGTCAGTGCCGAATCAAGTGGGGGTACCTCTTTTTTAAACTTATAGGTCTCCAGCTCTCTGAGCAGAGCATTGAGCTCATGTTCCTGAGATTCCAGTACAACATAATGTGCCAGGCGTGTAAAATCATAGACACTCTGCTTCGTATCGTTAAACCCAAGCAGCTTGAGCTGACGAAGCGCTTCCTGACGCTTCAGAGGTGCTTTATAAGCATGACTTCGGCGGTAGATCCATAGAACGGTCACGAGTATCACCACTACGGAAAACCCGATGATACCGAGCAGATAATACAGTGAGTAGTCACTCACTTCGACGATCCCCTTAATATCGCGTAATTCTTCCATCTACGGCCTCCCCACCAGAAGTGAGAGCTTTCTAAACGGCGCTTCATCGGTATAGATCTTGACATGGCCTATACGATTTTTCGCAAAATGCTCATAAAGCCTTTCATCATTCTCCCTGATCTGCTCTGTATAGCTTTTGAGCACAGAATCATTTATAAGGATCTCTTCATCTTCCATGCTCACCGGATCAATCAGCTCCATTTCACCAAAGAGCTTCGGCGCTTCCTCAAAGCGGTCACGCACCAACACTGCATAAACCTCATGTTTGTTAAGCAGCGAGAGGTCAATATCTCCATAAAAATCACCGATGATAAAGAGCAGCGAACGGCGTTTGATACGCTCATTGACATAGGTGACAAACTGATCATAATCGGCGGTCTTATTGAGTGGATCGATTCCAAGTGCCTTTTCCAGTGTAATATTGAGCGTACCCATCTTTTTGGTCGGCGGCATTAAAAACTCTTCTCTGTCCGAGAAAAGCAGCGTACTTAAACGATCATCGTTATTGAGTGTCGAGTAGGAGAGCAGTGCCAAAATTTCACCCATCAACTCCTGTTTGAACCTTCTGGAACCAAAATAGATGCTTCCACTCACCATAAAGGCGATCACGATATTGAGTTCGCGCTCTTCATTAAAAAGATTCAGATAAGGCTGCTGCGCCTTTGCCGTCGCTTTCCAGTTGATCTTTCTGACATCATCACCTATACTGTATTCACGAAGCTCCCTGAAATCCAGGCCGCTGCCGGAGAAGACCGATGCACTGCTTCCGATGTTCTGGCCAAAGATATTGCGTCGTGTCTTGATCAATATCTCTTCGGTTTTATCGATAAACATCACGTTTCCTACGGTAATTTAACTGCATTAAGGATCTTGGTGACAATGGCATCAGGCGTTATACCAGCGGCTTCAGCTCTGTAATTGAGCATAATACGATGACGCAATACCCCGTAGACGACATCGGCAATATCAAGCGGTGTCACAAAATCATTACCGCGGATGTATGCGATCGCCTTGGACGCTTTATAGAGATTGATTGACGCACGCGGACTTGCACCATACTCTAGGTATTGAGCTATATCCGCTACACCGTATTTTTCCGCTTCGCGTGTAGCATAAACCAGTTTGATCATATATTTTGTCACGGCATCATCGACATGTACCTGTTCTACCGCTTCACGCATTGCCATAATGTCCTCAGCAGACGCTACCTTTTCTATCGGCTCAAAACGGCGGTTTGCCACACGGTTGACGATCTCGAACTCTTCATCAAAGGTATTGTAATCGACCAGAACCTTGAGCATAAAACGGTCAAGCTGTGCTTCAGGCAGACGATATGCTCCTTCCTGTTCTACCGGGTTCTGTGTTGCCAGCGTCAAAAATGGCTCATCGAGTTTGAAGGTCTCTTCCCCAATGGTAATCTGCTTCTCCTGCATCACTTCCAGCAGTGCAGACTGCACTTTGGCCGGTGCACGGTTAATCTCATCCGCCAGTAACAGGTTGGTAAAAGCGGGCCCCTCTTTGACTTTAAAAATACCGTTTTTCTGATCATACATCTCAGTACCGACAATATCACTCGGCAGAAGATCGGGCGTAAACTGCACACGCTTGAAATCAAGTCCGATAGCTTTGGCCAGCGAATTGATCGCCGTTGTTTTAGCCAACCCAGGCACACCCTCTACCAATATATGTCCATCACTAATAAGTCCGATCAGCATAGAGTCGATCAGTTCGTCCTGCCCCACCAATATCTTTTTCACTTCGTGTTTAATCGCTTCAATTTTTCTGTTCATAAGTATCCTTTACAAGATTGAAATAATTATTTTCTTATAATCGTCAGTAAGTATAAAACCTCATTGTAAACATTTAGTTAACTTGACTAAAGGTTTACAACAATTGAAAAATTGCTATAATTTATAATCAGGAAGAAACATGAAATGGGAAGACCTTCGCCGCAGCAGTAATGTATAAGATTTAAGATCCGCCGGTCCAGCTCGCGACAGAGGTAATTAACGTTTAATCCTCTTGCGAAGATATAAAGATTATTATTTTACTCTTTTATTCCAATAAAACAACACTGTATCTCTGTTACGGTATAAATCATAGACCAATACCACTGTATAGATCGCCAAAATAACTCCGGTCGACACGTAGCCGAAGAGTGTGGAAAGAAGGGCACAGGCCAAACCAATGAGAAGCACAAAAAAAGGAGCAGAAAAGTGCTGTACTCCTTCTGCAAACGTAGCTATTAAGAAAAGAGATAATGAGCCAAATATCCCTATAAAAAAATTAATAACTGCAAGGCTCAACATCACTTGGCCTTAGTACTTCAATCCTACCTGTTTCAAAGCAGCATTGATATGGCGTATCTGTGTATTTTTGTCTCGACACCATGATGGAGAGATAAGTGAGTCATCGTCAATTCCAGCGGTGATACGCTGAACATTGACGCGGTCCGGTTTCATTTGGATCGCCTCTACCAGAACATCAATGTAGTCCTCTTCACTGATCGGTACAAACTCTCCACGGGCATATTCATTTGCCAGCGCAGTTCGTTTTACGACATAGAGCGGATGATACTTCACAGAGTCGATCCCCCATTTATACGCTTCTTTCGCTGTTTGAAGCATCATCGCTTTACTTTCACCCGGCAGACCAAATATGAGATGGCCGCAGACATTCAATCCATGCGCTTTTGACTTTTCAATCCATATCTTGATATTAGCGCTGTCATGGCCGCGATTGATGCGTACAAGTGTTTCATCATAGACTGACTGTATTCCAAACTCAATCCAGATCTCTTTCTCTTGTGAAAGTACTTCAAGGTAGGCAAGTGTCTCATCCGTGACACTGTCTGAACGGGTACCGATACTAAGTCCAATAACATTATCAAAAGTGAGCGCCTTGTCATAGAGGGCTTTAAGCGTATCGAATGGTGCGTAGGTGTTGGTAAATGACTGAAAATAGACCAGAAACTTCTGTGCAGCATAATCACGCTGAAGGTGTTTTGAGAGAGTCTCAAACTGAATTTCAAGCTGCTTTAACTGCTTTTCAAGATACGGATTTTCCGTTGAATCCAAGTTTAGATGAAACCCCTTAAGTGGCTGTACTTTATCCATACTGGGACTGAAGGAGTCATTTTCACAAAAGGTACATCCGCCGCGGGCTACGGTACCGTCAATATTTGGGCAGGTGAATCCGGAGATGGAGATGGGAACTTTATAGACCCGCTCTCCAAATTTGTTTTGAAGATAGGTTCCAAAGGTATTAATCTGTTTTGTTTGCAATGAATGACCGCTTAAACGATGTATTCGCCAGTGAAACAGGCCGTACAGTATTCATCACCTTTGGCGTCCACGCTGCGCATCAATGCCTCATTGCTCAAAAAGGCCAATGAATCTGCTTCAATATATTTGCAGATCTCTTCTACACTCATGTTAGCCGCGATAAGCTTCTCTTTATTCGGTGTATCAACCCCGTAAAAACATGGATCTGTCGTCGGAGGACTGGAAATACGCATATGAACCTCTGCCGCTCCTGCTTCTTTAAGCATGCGTACAATGCGGCGACTTGTTGTCCCGCGTACGATAGAGTCATCGATGACGATCAGGCGTTTGCCTTTGATCAGCTCTGTTATCGGAGAGAGTTTCATCTTAACTTTCAGGTCACGCATTTCCTGTGTCGGTTCAATAAACGTACGCCCAATATAGTGGTTACGCATAATACCCATCTCATATGGTATACCGCTCTCTTGCGCGTATCCGATAGATGCAGGCACACCGCCGTCTGGTACGGGAATAACCATGTCAGCTTTAACCGGCTGCTCTTTTGCCAGTTCTATCCCCATATTTTTACGTTTGGCATACACATTTTGACCAAAGACTTCCGAATCAGGACGCGCAAAATAGACATACTCAAAAATACAGTGTTTTGGTGTCGATTCAAAGATCTTGATGGACTGAGGAGCTTTGTCTTTTTCAAAGATCAACATTTCACCCGGTTCGACTTCACGAACATACTCTGCACCAATAAGATCAAAAGCACAGGTTTCTGATGCGACGACATAGCCATCACCTACACGTCCAAGGCTGAGCGGTCTAAAACCATGAGGATCTCGTACGGCAAACATTTTTGAACGACTTAGAAAAATAAGCGAGTAAGCACCTTCGATCTTTTTGACAGCATCAATAATACGATCTTTGAGTTTTTTCTGTTTACTGCGGGCAATAAGATGGATCAGGTTTTCCGTATCCATATTGCTTTGAAAAATTGCACCCTCTTCAATTAAGGCTTCGCGAACTTCCTTTGTATTGGTCAAGTTGCCGTTGTGAACAATGGAGAGCTGTCCAAGGTCATAATTGGCATGTACCGGCTGTGCATCAAGAATGGAGTCATCGCCTGCCGTAGAGTAACGGGTGTGGCCGATCGCCATATGTCCCTGCAGGGTTTCAAGGTTCTGCTCATTAAACACCTGCATAACCAAACCACGATCTTTAATAGTGTGCAAACGCTTGCCATCACCCGAACTGATCCCGGCAGCTTCCTGACCACGATGCTGAAGTGAATGCAGCGAAAAGTATGTTGCATTCGAGGCAGCAGGATGATCGAAAATCCCGACTACCGCACATTTTTCATTTATGTTTTCACGCATACAAACTCATCCTTACGATAATTCTAAACAATCAGAGATACTGTAGAGTCCCGCCTCTTTTGCTACCAGCCATTTTGCCGCACGAATGGCACCTTTTGAAAAAGTGTTGCGGCTCGTTGCCGTATGATTCAGTTCCACAAATTCACCGTCGTTATAAAAACCAACGGTATGGCGGCCGACTATGTCCCCGCCGCGCAAGGCCATCACCGCAATTTCATCTGCTGTACGTTCACCGATATTTCCGTTGCGTCCGCTAACACGCACAGCATCCAGATCAAGGTCACGTCCTGCTGCAGCCGACTCTGCCAAGGTCAACGCCGTACCGCTCGGAGCATCTTTTTTATGACGGTGATGCTGTTCAACGATCTCGATGTCAAATCCTTCGAGTGTCTTTGAGGCCAGACGAACCAGTTTATTCAGCAGTGCCACACCCAGCGACATATTGGTTGCATAAAGGATCGGCATCTTTTCACTGGCCTCTTTAAGCAGATTAAGCTGATGCACGCTCAGACCCGTTGTACCGCTGACAATTGGTTTTGGCGTGGTGAGGGCAGCTTCCAGCAGTTCCTGCGCCGCTTCCGGAAGTGAAAAATCAATCACAATATCACACCCTTCCAAAAAGGTAGTGATCTCATTTGTGACCATTACCCCTTCATCAAGCGGAAAATTTAATTCACTGCGAATATAGACTGTTGAGAGTTCAATACCCTCTTCTTCTTTCAGATCATCAAGCAACAGACGTCCGACACGTCCGCTTGCCCCGAATACACCGGCTTTTATCATGTTTTTACTCACTTATCCGTTTAGTTTTTCATCAATAAAGCCGATGGCCTGAAGTGCTGCAACTGCACCATCACCTGCGGCACTAACAACCTGTTTAGGAGCAGCAACACGCATATCACCTGTTGCATACAGACCCGCTACCGATGTTTTCATGCTAATGTCAACCATCACTTCACCCCAGTCGTTGACGTCACATAAAAAGCTGCCGTCTTCTTGCATGAGTACCTGATTATTGACATTATTTCCAACAAATACAAAAACGCCGGGAACAGGAAGATCTACAATACTATCGTCCTCTTTCATTGTGACACGCAAACCGTTGACACCCATCGCATCACCGTATACTTCATCAGGCACAGCATTCAAAACAAGCTCGATATTTTCCGTATTTTTCAGACGCTCAATCGTATTTGGTGCTGAACGAAAAGTATCACGACGATGAACAAGATAGACTTTGGTACAGATTTTTGCTAGGTAAAGTGCCTCTTCAAGGGCCGTATCACCGCCACCTATGACTGCAACTTCTTTGCCTTTGTAGAAAAAACCGTCACAGGTCGCACAGGTACTGACACCGCGTCCGAAAAATTCATCTTCAGCAGTGAAACCGGCACGTTTCGGTGTTGAACCCGTACCGA
>Ga0164318_10003693_pt1 | contig 14571 bp, 12 predicted proteins | sample GuaBasSedimGuay9_FD_113734 | JGI IMG/M metagenome (GOLD analysis project Ga0164318, IMG submission 113734) | Subseafloor sediment microbial communities from Guaymas Basin, Gulf of California, Mexico - Guay9, Core 4571-4, 0-3 cm | ecosystem: Environmental > Aquatic > Marine > Hydrothermal vents...
ACATTGGCAATCGTACGAGGCCCCAACCTGGGCTACCGACACATACTCCCCATTCATCCATTGATCCATCTATTGCTCGCCGGCGGTGTTGTGACCATCTGGGAGCATCTACATACCGGGCAATACCGGTGGCGATGGGCCGCCATTGCCCTGGCAGGGTTCGGAGTATGGTACATCGTAGGTACGTTACGGATCTACCCGTTCGAACTGTCCTTCTTCAATGAACTGATTGGCGGACCCGATCAGGGATGGCGCTACTTGGAAGGCAGCAATACCGACTGGGGACAAGGGTGGGCCGCGTTGCGAAAATTCCGCGATGAACGCGGTGTCACATTCAGCTACTCCGGCACGGATGGTTACGCCACTGTCGTCCCCCACGACTTGTGGGAAAGACCTCTGCCCCCTCTTCAGCTTGGAAGCGACCCGTTGTTTCGACCGTGGCTATTTCCTGCCCCAGGGGATTACGTTATCAGCGCCAACTCATTCACCGGCTTTCCACTGGTCAACCGGGACAACTTCGCCTGGTTCCGCTACCATCCTCCCGATGCCGTGATCGCACACTCACTCTATTACTACCACGTGGAGGTGAGCGAGGCGCCTCGCTGGCTGGCACAGTGTACCATACCGGCCCCTCCATTGAGCGCAGAGGACATCCAGGAAGGGTTTGGGGAGATCCCCTTACGCCGGGTTCCATTCGATTGCACACAAAGCTGGGTTTACCCCGGTGGGGGCGCGGCGCAAGGGGTCTATGCGCTCCATGGGGACTTGCTTCGTCCAGAGAGCCTATGGGAACGGCTCTATCTGGCTCCCGCCAGGCCCAACGACGACTTCATCGCCCGGCATGTGGATGGTCTACCGTTAGCATTCCGGCAATGGGAGCCTCAAACCCAACCGGCGTTTGTGCTTTTTGAAAGAGCGTCTGGTCCGCTGTCCCTCCTGGAGACTACCACCGTGCATGTCGCCCCTGCCGATGCACCGCCGGCCGCTCTACCGACCGGGCCGGATGTAGATGGTATTGGGAGAAACGAGGTGGCGGGGGCATATCCTGGCGAGCCTTTGGTCCTTTTGGGGGTTGTGACCATCGAAGGGGAACAGGAATGGGAAATCGAAACCTGGTGGCAGGTCGTTGAGGGGCCTGTAGAGCGGCCATTTTCCTTGATGGCGCACCTCATCACAGACGAAGGTACTGTATTGGCCATAGCCGATGGGCTGGGCATTTCCCCCCTGGTAATCACAGCAGGGGATGTGTTAGTACAACGCCATCGGTTTCCTGTACCCCCGGCAGGGGCGAGTATCTGGCTACGAACCGGGGGCTATTGGTTGGATACAGGCGAATTGTGGGCCACAGAGGCCACCCCTGAGGCTAATGCGCTGTTCGTTCCGCTAAGGCGGCTGAGCAGGCCGAGCAGGCCGAGATAGAGCGCCGTCGTTCAGAGGATTCCAAAGCAACCGACCCCACCGCTGTAGACGGCGGGGTCGGGATCGGCGGTGATGCAATGTCGGAGTCTTCTGGGTCAACGCAGGATCGCCTGCAATTCCTCCATCACATTCCGCACACTGGCTTTGTCTATTGCGATACAAGGAATCACTGTGATCTCTGGTGTAAGGCCTAGCCGCTTACGAATCTCCTCCACAGACATCGCCGTGGGTTGATCTTGCTTGTTGGCCGCAATCAGGTAAGGAACGTCAGTTTTACGCTGAAAAACACGAAGGAATTGTCTAGCCTGCATAAAGCTATTCAGATCACAACTATCCACCAATAAAACAAATCCATCCATTTCTTTCGCTAGAATATCCCACATAAATTCAAAACGAGGTTGCCCCGGCGTTCCGTACAGATGGAACAGATCGTCACCGATCCGCACTTGGCCATAGTCCATCGCCACCGTGGTCTCCTCCTTTACGGCTGCTAATTCATTTGTAATGCGCTTTTCGGTCATCACAATGGGGATGTCAGAGATGGAACGAACAAACTCCGTTTTGCCCACACCGAAAGGCCCAGTAATCACCACTTTGTAGATGTTTCCCATTTCATCCTCCTGAACGTAACTGATTCACCCCACCCGCTCGACGCGTGGCCCACCAGAAATGACCAAAGCCAATCCGTCAGGGAACAGCAACATTCCCTTTAAAATCTACGAACTCACTACCCGACATTTTGACCCTCTCGCAGGTTCAGAAGCGGTTTGGGGGCACAACTGACGTAATTTTAAACCTGCGGGAGGGTTACCGATCAATATGTCGGGTAGTGAAATCTACGAACCGATATCCAACGCCCCGCTCGGTGAGGATATACCGTGGATTGGACGGGTCTGGCTCGATTTTTTGCCGCAGGTACGCCACGTACAAGCGCACATAATGGATTTCATCCCGGTACTCAGGCCCCCACACCTTGCTCAACAAAACCTCGTAAGGCATCACCCACCCGGCGTTTTCGATCAAGTGACTGAGTAACCGGAACTCCGTAGGGCGCAGCTTGATACGTTTCCCCCCTACGATGACATCCCGGCGATTATAGTCTACGCTCAAGTAGTCATCAATTTTAAGTATAGATTCATCCGGGGAGGATGTGCTCTGAACGCGGCGTAATACCGCTTTGATCCGACTGATCAGTTCCCGCGTACCGAATGGCTTGATGACGTAATCGTCGGCGCCGAGTTCCAATCCCCGGACGATGTCCTCTTCATCGGCCCGGACGGTAAGCATGATTACCGGCACGTTGGAAGTCTCTCGCAACATCTCCAACGTCTCGAAACCATCCAATTCGGGCATCATTACATCAAGCAGCACCAGGTCCGGCAACTCCGTGCGGGCTTTCTCGAGAGCCTCCAATCCATTGTGGGCCTCGATGACCACGTAGCCTTCCAATTCGAGATTCATTCGGATGAAGCGAGTCATCCGAGGCTCATCATCTACGACCAGAATCCGGGCCGAATAGGAAGCCATAGCGCTCACAGGTCCTCATTCACGCACGAAGCTAATGATCTCTTCTTCTTCCTCACCGGGCATAATCTCCAAACAGTGAATACGATTCCAGGGATAGATGACCGTATTGGTCTCTGGCAAGACGTAGGAAACCGTCCGTCCATCTCGGTACCGGACGTTGTTGACGATCAGGACCTGATCACTGGGAGTAGGAAGCTCGTCTATCTCTCCCACGATCGCTTCCTCATTGAGAATGTGAATCAATACCGTATAAGGCATCCTTCCTCCTCAACAATCACGATTCGGTTGGTTCTTCGATGATGATCCGGAGTGTGATCCGGCCCAATTGCAGTTCGTCGCCGTTTTTGAGCATATGGGGCAGATACGGCGTCAGGCGTTGCCCATTCAAAAACGTGCCGTTGGCGCTGCCAACATCTTCCACCAGGTAGGTTGTCCCCCGTTGATGGATTTTGCAGTGATGGCGAGAGACCCCTCCCTCCAATCCCCCATCCGGGGAAAGGTCCAAATCCGGGAAGATGCCGTGGACGGCATCCGTTCGACCGATATGTACTTCCGGCGTATTGGGGATCTGAATCTGTCGTTTGGTAGAAAGAACTTCAATGCGCAAAGGAATGGCAGCGTCCTCTGCGTCCTCGCCGATCGACTCGTTGGCCCATGGATTGGCGCGTGAAATGGGCAACTCCTCTTCAGGCAAAGGCTCAGTTCGCAGTGGCCCCCCTGTCAGTAGATAGACACCGCACTCACTGCAAAATAATGTACCAGGACGATGCTTACGTCCACAAGAAGGACATTCAATCATGTGATTCTCTCCTTGAAGCAATAGTCAAACTACGTGTGCCGTACTTGAGTTCCTTACGCCCCTTGGAAGTCGAGGTGCCACTCTGGGCAACCCGGCCCGCCTCTAACATCGCCGATCTGGCCAGTTCTGTCTCTCCCAGATCGAATAGACGGGTGGCGATATATTCCAATTGACGGGTCGCATCGCGAACATTTCCCCGATCGAGTTTTTCCCACACTTGTTCTTGCATCCGAAAAATGGTCACTTTGCTCAATACGCTCAACATCGCTGCTGGGACGGGTTCCTCCGGTGGTTTTTCCTCCGTAAAGTGACAAACCACTTCATCTCGTAGCAAGACACCATCCACATTCACCTTCGGTACACTACCTCTCAACTCCAATTGAAGCAAGCGATGTTCTCCGGCCGAATGTTGCCCCACCCCAATTTCGGCTACAGCGATGACCGGCTGATTCTCTTCGACCACTCCCAACTTAACGCCATCCCCCTCGAAGTGTAGATGCTTAAGATAGGGCGTAGTTGAGAATACATGCTCAACCTGAACTTTTTCGGTGCTCCGAAAGGCCAGATATAGATCAGTAGCGTACAACGCGCTCAACCCGATGATCCGTTTGCGTAGCATCGTGCGAATATGCTGGGGAGATGTGATGTACGCAGAAGTACCTCCGCTCTGGGAAGCCATCTCGTCCAACAATGTGTCGTTCCAATCCTCCCCAATCCCCATCGCGCTGATACCGATCCGTTGCGCTCCGGCTGCACGCGCCTCCGCCAGACAATCTTCTTCATCTCCGTACGTTTGCCCATCAGTGAGCAAAATCAAGTGGCTAACCACCCGATCACTATGATGCTTTTTGAGCTCCTTCAATCCAGTTTGCAGCCCCTGGAGGATCTCAGTTCCGCCGGCTGTCAAGACACTCGAGATCTTAGCCTGTACCCGATTGCGTTGGGAGCCGACCGGTGCACTCGGTAGAAGGACGTTCGCCCGGTCATTGAAAGTAACGATGGAGAGAAAATCGTCGTCCTCCAACTCAGTCAGGATCCAACGGGCAGCTCGCTTGACATGCTCTATTCGGCTCCCTTGCATAGACGTGCTCTGGTCAATGACCAGACATAGGTTTAGTGGCAGACGCCGGTGAGTTTCCACGCCCGTCGGGCGTATCTCCATCATCAGATACAGGGTCTGTTCAGCGTACTGGGTGCTGAGATGGTAACGACTCAGATAAATGCGCCACGTGAAAGGTGCATGGGGCGTCAAACCGGCTTCGGCCCGGCGTTTATCATATGCCTGTCGCCGGGCAGGGTCACTCAGGACGGCATAGGCCATCTGCACCTGATGAAACAGGGCAGTAGGCGCCTGCTCCGTACGAGTATCCGGATGATAGCGCCGGGCCAGCGCACGGTAGGCATGCTTGATCTCCTCCGTTGTAGCCGTGGGCGGCACACCCAATATGGCATAATAATCTTCGTGAATACTGTCCATCTCGGTCGTCCGTCTTGATTCACTCCGCCGGTGGTGCGATCAGGATCACTGTAATGTTATCAACGCCCCCGGCCTGATTGGCCGCGGTGACCAGACGTTGACAGGCGACCTGCGGAGAAAAAGCATTGGTGACAATGTCGGCGATCTGAACCGAGTCCACCATACCCCACAGTCCATCGCTACATAAGAGCAACCGTCCCCCTGGGGGGATCGTGCGAACATATGTATCCACCTCGAGAAAGTCATTCTGCCCCAGGGCACGATAGAGCACGTTTCTCTGTGGATGTGTTGTAGCCTCTTCAGGCGTCAGTTGTCCCAATTCGATCAGCCGATCCACTAGCGAATGGTCATGGGTAATTTGCTCCAGGTTCTCCTCTGTTGAGATATAGGCTCGACTATCTCCTACGTGTACAATATACGCTCTAGCCCCCAGAAGGAGTGCCCCGGTCAGCGTCGTTCCCGCACCGGGCACCTGGTTGGCCACGGCCATGTGGGCTGCCTGGACAGCATTGATCAACAATTCATTCAACGGTGGTTGATCGGTACCATGCTCCTGATACAACAAAGTCGGTAAATAGAGATGCTGGATTACGTAGTGGACTACCGTGCGAGCGGCCAATGAACTGGCAACCTCACCAGCTTGATGCCCCCCCATACCATCGGCCAAGACGAACAACCCAAGAGGAGGAATCGTTTTCCCGGTGACATCACCGTCGTAGACAGCGGTCAGAACCAACAGCGAATCCTCGTTGTGACGGCGCACCAGGCCTACGTCTGTACTCCAACCCACATCGAAGTCGGTCCGCCGACCGACTGGCACATTCCCCTTCCCTTCCTCACCTTCGATTATTGAAGGTGTCTCTTCATCCGCTTGTGCAGAAGCAAAAGGCGGTTCCTTATCATCCGCCCGGTCGTGCGCCTGGTTACGAAATAGCTTACGTAGGAATTGCATATCCTGGTTCCCATTCTGTTGCCGTCCGGGCCACCGTAAATTGTCATTGTCAAATTGTCATTGCCAATGATGATTACAACGGCAACGCATACAAGTAGCGGTCGTCTGAACCAATGTAAAGTACATCATCGGCCACAGTGGGAGATGAGACCACCGGCCCATCGGTCCGAAATCGCCAACGCAAACTCCCCGTGCGCACATCCAGAGAGTACACCGTCCCATCGGTTGAACCGAAGTAAACAGCTTCTCCAACCACAATGGGGCTAGAATTGACCTGTCCATCGGTGGCATATCGCCAAACGAGACGCCCACTCTCAGCATCCAGAGCATACAAATTGTTGTCTATGGATCCAATGAATACGGTCCGTGCAGCGACAACGGGCGAAGAGACAATGGCCCCCCCTGTGCGGTAGCGCCACGCCGACCAGCCGGAACGGATATCCAGCGCGTAGACCGTTGCATCCTGGCAACCAACGTAGACCATCTCGTCCGTGATGGCGGGGGTAGAGGTAACCCCCCGCCGGGCACGGAAACGCCATTGGGCTTGACCGCCAGTCGTCACAGCGAAGACCATCCCGCTTTCGCTGCCAATGTATATGGCATCGCTGCCAATGGTGGGCGATGATCGCACTTTGCCTTCCGTCTGAAACTTCCAGGCCACCCGGCCACTGTGTACATTGACAGCATAAAGATAGCCATCATCCGAACCAAAGAAGACATGATCAAAGGCTGCCCGAGGAGATGACCACACGCTACCCTGGGTTGGGCATGTCCATACGATCCGCCCCGTCGTGGCATTGACCGCGTAAAGCAACCGATCGGCCGATCCGAAGAAAACCAGCCCCTTGTAAACACAGGGAGACGATGCAATTCCCCCTTCGGTAGCGTATTTCCACAGAAACTTCCCATTATTGGCATCCAGGGCATATAGGTTATGATCGTAGGCGCCAATGTAGACAACATTATTGTAGACGGCGGGCCGTGAACGGATCTCGTCCTCACACCGGAAACGCCATAAGGGGGTGATATCGCTGTCGGTGAACGCCGCGGTTCCAAAAGCAGTTGTGCTCCCGAAACCACGGGCCGAACTCAGATTCATCAGAGCCCGTTGCATTTCCTCGGCAGAACCGAAACGCTTTTCGATGTCGTACTCCAGTGCCTTGTTGATGATTTCCGTCAACTCACGAGAGACGGTAGGATTTGTCTTGTGAATTGGCCGTTCGTGAAACGAAAAGGGGGCCTCCAGACGAGGGTCCTGCTTGCTAAGCAGGTGGTGCAATGTGGCCCCCAGGGCATAGATGTCCACCCGTGGTTCCGCAACCCCTCGATACTGCTCCGGTGGTGTATACCCTTCAGTGCCAATCATCGTTCCCTTCTGACCACTCTGGAAGATGCGGGCAATGCCAAAGTCAATCAATCGAATACGGTTATGGGTATCCAGCATAATGTTGGAAGGTTTGACGTCTCGAAACACAATTGGTTTTGGGGTATGTCCATGCAAGTAGCTGAGCACTTCGCATACCTGGATCCCCCAACTCACGACCTGAGGTTCCGGCAGAAACCCCTCCGTTTCGGTCAAAATGTCCTCCAATGTCTTGCCATCCACGTATTCGAGTACCAGATAGCTGCGGCTGTTCTCGCTGAAAAAGTCGTATACCTGTACAATACCGGGATGATTGAGAGCAGCTAGAATGTTGGCTTCACGCTCGAAATTGCTTTTGATGATCGCTCGTACTTGTGGGTCGGTGGCCGTGTTGAGCATCTCTTTGACAACACACAGGCGTGTCACCCGGGTGAAGCGCGTATCTTGCGCCTTGTACACCGTGCTCATCCCCCCCACGGCGTGCAGGTTCAGGATCCGATATCGCCCTTGCAGCAGATATCCATCTGGCAACCGCCCTTCTACCTGCTCGGCACCTGGTGGGGAAGATATGGGTCCTGTCCCTCGCCCGCCCGGCTGCGGTCGTTGTGAGCTAGAAGCAGATGGCTCAACAATCGTCGTATCACCCGATTGTGCCCAGACAGGTTGGCCTACATCGGATTTGACATGATGCGTTTCTAATTTCATAATCGTTTCCAGACTCGCCAAACTTGACAGAACGAAATCGTTCAATCCTTGCCAAGGCCAAACTTACCAAGCCAGCCACCGCTTACGGGTATGCAGCCCAAGCAAGATGGTACAATAAGATAACACTATTATAGGTGAAGATGGGGAAACACGCAATTTTTACGCTTTCCCGAAAATGGTTCACAACTGGTCTACATTCCAAATCGGCTCTCAGGGCCTATTCGAAAAGCAGGATGACATCCCTGTGCCGTCTACCACGCATAGGGATGCGCAGCCACGGAAGCGATTTTTCGGACAGGCTCTTACTGCCGCTCTAACGAAATGTTGATTCTTCTCTTATCAAATTCTGATACAAATACCGTATATTCAGGATGCTATTATCACTGGACTTCGAACAATCAAGACAGGATAAACATAAAAAGCAAAATGGATTTGGGGAGGAATGAATATGGGTAAGATAATCGGTATAGACCTGGGAACCACCAACTCGGTCGTTGCAGTGATGGAAGGGGGAGAGCCGGTCGTGATCCCGACGGCCGAGGGCGGGCGACTGTGCCCATCCGTCGTTGCGTTTACTAAAAACGGCGAAGAGATCGTCGGACAAACAGCTCGGCGGCAAGCCGTCGTGAACCCCGACAATACGATCTTCTCTGTCAAGCGATTGATGGGACGCCGGTACGACGACTCGGAGGTGGTGAAAGCGCGTCAGATTCTGCCGTACAAGATCGTGGAAGGGCCAGGCCACGATGCGCGGGTGTATATTCCACAGACAGGTAAGGAGTATACTCCCCAGGAGATCTCGGCCCGCATACTGCGCAAGTTGAAGCAAGACGCCGAAGCCTATCTGGGAGAACCGGTCACACAGGCCGTGATCACCGTACCGGCCTATTTCAACGATAGCCAGCGTCAGGCCACCAAGGATGCCGGCCAGATCGCCGGACTGGAAGTATTGCGCATCATCAACGAACCGACGGCCGCTAGCCTGGCTTACGGGTTGGACAAGAAGGAAGCCGAGACGATCCTGGTGTTCGACCTGGGTGGCGGGACCTTCGACGTCTCGATCCTGGAGGTTGGCGAAGGTGTAGTGGAGGTGCGCTCGACCAGCGGTGATACCTTCCTGGGCGGCGACGACTGGGACCAGCGAATCGCGGACTACGTGGCTGATGAGTTCAAGAAGGATCAAGGCATTGACTTGCGAGGGGACCGTCAGGCCTTACAACGCTTGAAGGAGGCCGCTGAGAAAGCCAAGATCGAACTCTCTACGGTGATGGAAACGGAGATCAACCTACCGTTCATCACTGCCGATGCCTCTGGGCCAAAACACTTACAGATGAAATTGACACGCGCCAAGCTGGAACAGTTGACCGAGGACCTGGTTGAACGGTGTCGCAAGCCCTTCGAACAGGCCTTGCGGGATGCCAAATTGACGGCCCGCGACCTGGATGAAGTCGTACTGGTCGGAGGTGCCACCCGCATGCCAATGATCCAGAACCTGGTACGGGAATTGACCGGAGGTAAAGAACCGCACAAAGGCGTCAATCCCGACGAAGTCGTCGCTATTGGGGCAGCGATCCAGGCTGGGGTGCTGTCCGGGGAAGTGAAAGATGTCCTTTTGCTGGATGTAACGCCGCTCACGCTCGGCGTGGAGACCCTGGGAGGCGTGATGACTCCTCTGATCGAGCGGAACACCACCATCCCGGTCCGTAAGAGCGAGGTCTTTTCGACCGCCGAGGATGGCCAGACGGCGGTGACGATCCACGTCTTACAGGGCGAACGACCGATGGCAGCCGACAACATCAGCCTGGGTATGTTCAACCTGGAGGGCATCCCACCGGCGCCTCGGGGCATCCCACAGATAGAAGTCACGTTTGACATAGACGCCAACGGTATTCTGAATGTCTCTGCCAAGGACAAGGCGACCGGTAAGGAGCAACAAATCACCATCACCGCCAGTACCAACCTGAGCCAGAATGAGGTTGAGCGGTTGGTGCAGGAGGCTAAACGGCACGAAGCCGAGGACCGTCGCCGGAAGGAGTTGATCGAAGCTCGCAACACGGCCGATATGCAGATCTACCAGATGGAGAAGATGTTGCGAGAGTTGGGCGACAAAGTGGCCGCATCGGATCGGCAGCGAATCGAAAGCATTATCGAGGAACTGAAGCAGGCCAAGGACGGTGACGACATTGCCCGCATCCGGCAACTGCTCGAACAATTGCAACAAGCCAGCTACGCTGTAGGACAGCAGATGTACGCTCAACAGCAAGCCGCTGGCGGGCCAGGCCCGATGCCCGGTGCCGGCACGCCCCCCCCGACCGGCGGCGATGATGTCGTCGAGGGAGAGTTCCAGGAAGTATAGCGGACAGTACGGGTGACAGGTGGACGACGTAAAGACAGGCTCTTTTTCCCTCCCGCAGACAAGTTGTCTGCGGTAGGAGTCTGTCAGCCACGTGCGACGCACATTAGAGGTGCGTCGCACGCCCCAGGTAGAACGGAGGAGGATGGAGAACAAGCAATGAATCGAAGAGTCAAAGTGCCGATTCGGGTCAAACCATCGGTAGTAAGGGAACACAGGCCAATCATCAGTGAGTCAGAAGTCACCGAGGCCGTGTTACCAGTCAGCGATCCGGAGATTGTGGAAGGCACCCCGCCGGCTCGGTCGTCTGTGGAGAGCAACGAGCAACCGGCAGCTGGACATACGGATCTCGCGTCTCCCCAGGAGTTGGAATCTACTCCTGGCAAAGAGAGTGAGGAAAACGAGGGCCTGGAGATGTGGCGGGATCAGGCCCTGCGTTTGCAGGCCGAAATGGAAAACTTCCGTAAACGCCAACAGCGTTTGGCCGATGAGCGTATTACCGCCGACAGGGAACGATTACTACGTGCCTTCCTGGAAATCACCGACAATCTGGGGCGCGCCCTGGACAGCCACGACGAACACGCCGGAGACGAGGGAACCGATGGCGACCGTGTCCGCCAGGGGGTCGTGCTGATCCACCGGGCAATGCAGAACCTGTTGACCAAGGAGGGAGTGGAGCCAATCGAGGCCATCGGGCAGCCATTCGACCCCACATGGCACGAGGCGGTCAGCGTAGTCCCGCACGAGCAAGTGGGCGCCGCCCCGGATACCGTTGTGGAGGTCGTCCAGAAAGGGTATCGGATAGGAGATCGTCTGTTGCGACCGGCGCGCGTTATCGTTGCTCAGTAGTCATTACTGGACCCTGGCAAATTTATCCAGGACGCAGATGAACGCTGATTTTCGCAGACAAGCATTAACTCCCCCCTCGCCCCCGCTTGCGGGGGGCGGGGGGCGTGCGTAGCCTGCGTTAATCTGCGTCCTATGTAAAAATTATTAAGCCTTTTGAAATTTGCCAGACTCCAGTACCCGATATCTGAACGCAGATGAGGCAAATTCACCATAGATCGACGCTGAAATGTGAGGTGCAATGGAATACAAAGATTACTACCAAATTCTCGGTGTAAGCAAAGACGCCGACGAGAAAGAGATCCGGCGCGCCTTTCGCAAACTGGCCCGTCAGTACCACCCGGACGTGAATCCCGGTGATGAGGCGGCCGAGGAGCGCTTCAAGGAAATCAACGAGGCGTATGAAGTGCTCTCCGACCCAGAAAAGCGACGGAAGTACGACCAGTTGGGATCGGCCTGGCGAGAGTGGGGTCAGATGGGAGGACAACCGGGCAATTTCGATTGGAGCCAGTGGGTCAGCGGCGCACCCGGCGGGCAACGGGTATACGTGCAGTACGGTACACCGGAGGACCTGGACGACTTGTTCGGCGGGAGCAGCCCTTTCTCTGACTTCTTCAGCCAGATTTTCGGCGGGCTGGGAGGTAGCGGAAGAAACAGGCAAGCCGGCGGTGGGTTCCACTACCAGGCCCGCCCACGCCGCGGCGAGGATTACGAACAAGAAATCGAAATCAGTTTACGGGAAGCCTATCAGGGCACAACCCGCACGATTCAGAAAGATGGTCGGCGGTTGGAAGTCAAAATCCCGGCCGGTGCCCGGACCGGTACCCGCGTGCGCATAAGTGGCGAGGGAGGGGCCGGCTCGGCGGGAGGCGCAGCTGGTGACCTCTATCTGCGCATCCGGGTCGCTCCAGACCCACAGTTCGAACGGAAAGGGGATGACCTATACGTGAAGGTGCCACTGGACCTCTACACAGCGGTTCTGGGTGGCTCGGTGCGCGTGCCTACATTGAGCGGCCCGGTACGACTAACCATACCGGCCGGTACACAAAACGGTCAGACTTTCCGATTGCAAGGCAAAGGGATGCCCCGACTGCATAAATCTGGCTACGGGGACTTGTACGCTACGGTAGAGGTGCAACTGCCCACCCGTCTCAACGCCCGCCAACGGGAGTTGTTCGAAGAGTTGCGCAAGCTCTCGTCTAGAAAGTAAACAGGGAGAAAGAACGATGTCGAAAGTCACTAAAAAACCCCTTTCATCCCGACGGATAACGAGCCTTGCAGCGGCGGATGCGCGTGATCTACAGGGGGGAGAAAAGGCTCCCACGGTGACAGTCACTACAAGTGTGACAATAAGTGCTACTACAGCGGCTCGGCGCTCTGGTCTGCCAGTGCACACCGTTCACCGTTGCATCCAAGAGGGCCTGATTGTCGAGCCGCTGATAGAGGACGACCTGATCGTATTGCGCCGCATCCGCCGACTGACCGACATCGGCGTCAATCTGGCCGGCGTGGAGATCATTCTGCGCATGCGCCAACGCATCCTGGAACTTTTGCATGAATTGGAACGTCTTCAATCCTGATGGAGGTAACCACACACTTTTTGAACAAGGGTACTTACGTCGCTCACTACCCGACATTCTGACCCTCCCGCAGGTTCAGAAGCGGTTTGGGGGCATTTTGTGCCCTTTGCCGCAGTTTCTGCGTCGGCCAAGCCTGTATGAACCTGCAGGAGGCTGACTTACCCCACGAATCCACGTTGACCCACATAACATACATATGGAGAGGAAAATGACAGATCATAATTCAAATTGGTTTCGAGGAATCGTGATTGTCCTGGCGTTAGGGACGGCGTTGGGGTGCGGCTTTCCGTCCATTGAGTCTATGGTGCTGGCAACGCCTACCCCAGCCACAGTACCGACGCCCACCACGGCTCCTCCGGTGATCTCCGCTACACCGGAAGCAGAAGAGGCAGCCAATGCCTTGGAGGCACAAGTCGTGGCTGTGTATGACTTAACCCATCAAGCCGTAGTCAACATCAGTACCATCAGCTACGCCTACGACTTCTTTTTCCGTCCGGTGCCTCAGGAAGGTACCGGCTCCGGCTTTTTCTACGATAGCGAAGGCCACATTGTGACCAACTATCACGTAGTGGAAGGGGCAGAGGAGGTGACCGTCACGTTGGCCGATGGCCGGACATACCCCGCCACGGTAGTGGGAGTAGACCCGACCAATGACCTGGCCGTCATCCAGATCGAGCCGGAAGCGGGAGAGACCCTGCCGGAGCCCATTCCACTGGCGGATTCGGACAATTTGCAGGTAGGGGAATTTGTCATAGCCATTGGCAATCCCTTTGGACAGACCGGGACGCTGACCATCGGGGTGATCAGCGCGTTGGGGCGCATCATCGAAAGCCCCGACGGTCGCTTCATCGGAGAGGCGATTCAGACCGACGCCGCCATCAATCCGGGCAACTCCGGTGGTCCCCTCCTTGACTTGCAGGGTCGCCTGATCGGCGTCAACTCCCAGATCATCAGCCCCAGCAAAGCCTCGGCCGGGATCGGATTCGCCGTGCCCTCCAACACGGTGCGGCGCGTCGTTCCTCAGTTGATCGCTCATGGACGCTATCCACACCCCTGGATGGGGATAGACCCACTGGCGTTGACGCCAGAGCTAGCCGAAGCGTTCCGCAAGGCCGGTTGGGATGCACCGGTGGATCACGGTTTGCTGGTCATGCAAGTGGCCGATGGCGGGCCAGCGGATCGGGCCGGCATCCGTGGGGGCGATCGCATCCTACGGATGGGTAGTTATCGGATTCCGGTTGGCGGGGACATCATCACCGCCATTGATGGGGAAGCGATGACTAACTACAAGGTGCTGGTAGCTTATCTGGAAACGTACACCGAAGTTGGGCAAACAGTCAAAGTCACATTCATCCGCAATGGCAAGGAACAAACCGTTTCCTTGACGCTGGCCGAACGCCCTCAGTGAGTCTCACTACCCGACATTATTGACCCTCCCGCAGGTTCGGATGCGGTTTGGGGGCATTTTGTGCCCTGATGTGGGGCTATACATGTGCAACTGACGTAATTTCAAACCTGCGGGAGGGTTACCGATCAATATGTCTGGTAGT
>Ga0164318_10003694_pt1 | contig 14570 bp, 15 predicted proteins | sample GuaBasSedimGuay9_FD_113734 | JGI IMG/M metagenome (GOLD analysis project Ga0164318, IMG submission 113734) | Subseafloor sediment microbial communities from Guaymas Basin, Gulf of California, Mexico - Guay9, Core 4571-4, 0-3 cm | ecosystem: Environmental > Aquatic > Marine > Hydrothermal vents...
CGTGTTTTTTATTCTATTTAAAATATTAGAATACTTTCTGGATGTAATATAAATAACTGCAGGAATAACCAATGGCAAGATAACAAAAAGAAACACAACACTGAAAGTGTTGAAGATCTCAATTTTTCAAATGCAATTGCCTAATAAAAAACCGAATGTAGCTCAAAAATAATTACTGAAATAAAAGACTCAAATCAGGAAAAGTAAATTGCTATAGTTTTTTTACTAAATCTTTTAAATATTCAGTAAAAGGTATTCTAAATTCCTCCCTTTTTAAAGCAAATTCAACGGTAGTCTTTAGAAAGTCAATTTTATTTCCAATATCATACCTTTTACCTTCAATAGTATATGACATTATTTTTTCCTGAGCTAAAATAATTCGTAATGCATCAGTTAATTGAATTTCATTTCCTTTTCCACGTGATGTTTTTTCAATTGCTTTGAAAATTTCAGGTGTTAATATATACCTACCTGCAATGGCCAAATTTGACGGAGCTTTTCCAATTTCAGGTTTCTCAACCATTTCATTTAGCTCAGTAATCCGATCACTAATCATATTTCCACCAACAATACCGTATCGATTAACTTTATCTTTCGACACTCTCTCAACAGCAATCACAGTACTGTTATATTGGTCATATATATCAATCAGCTGCTGAGTTACAGGAATAACAGCATCAAGTATCGTATCACCAAGCAATACAGCAAACGGTTCATTTCCACAATGATGTCTTGCATGGTATATGGCATCACCTAGTCCGTTTAATTCTTTTTGTCGAACATAATGGATATTTGCTAATTCTTCAAGATGCTTAATCTGGTTATACCAAAACTCATCTTCACGTTCATTAATTCTTTTTTCCAACTCAAAGTTCCTGTCAAAATGATCTTCAATTGATCTTTTTCCTTTACCTGAAATAATAAGAATATCTTCAATTCCAGAATCTACACACTCCTGCACAACATACTGTATAACAGGCGTATCAACTATTGGTAACATTTCTTTTGGCTGGGCTTTTGTAGCAGGTAAAAATCTGGTTCCAAATCCGGCAGCTGGTATAACAGCTTTTTTAATCATAATTCAAATTTTAAGATATATAAGGTTTTACTAACCTTGCGTTTATTTTTCTAAATTCAACAATTAACTTCCTGAGCATATCATCATCTTTATAAATACCAATGATTGCACCACCTGAGCCTGAAAATTTTGCAGATGCCCCACATTTTCGAGCTGTATTTACTAATTCGTAATTACTATCTGAAATATTCATAATTTTACAACGAAGATCAAAATTCTTATCAATTAATTCATTAAGAACATTATAATCTTTGTCTACAATAGCCTCTTTTCCTTGTTCTGCACAATTTGCAATCTCTTGTAAAGTAGAAATTACTTCAGAATCCCCATTTTCAAATCTTTGCTTAATATTGTTCAAAATCGTTCCCGAAACCTTACTTAAATCGGTTTTATAAGCAAGATATAATCTGGGTAATTTCGTATCATCCAGCCTTTCATAAATACCATGTTTATGCTTATTGATAAAATTTTTATCAAAATCCATATAAACACATCCTTCATAGGTTTGAATAACTCGATCCTGTAAGCCTGCATTTATACCCAATTCATCAACTTCTGCCGAAAGCACAATGCTTGGCAATAATGGCAAAGGAATTTCAACATTGTAAAATTGCATTAATGCACGTATTGCTGCTGTAACAATGGCACTGGAACCTGCCAATCCAACCTGACGAGGAATCGAAGTTTCATATCTGATTGTGAAGTTTTTATTCGAAAGTTTAATATGATTTTCAGAACAATATTCCCAGAATTTTTTTATTGCAGCTTTAACCAAACGAGTACCGCCATAATACCCTGTAAGTCTGACAGAATCAACTAAATGAAATAAATTCCTAAATATATTTGTATCAACCGCCTGTTCTTCAATTATAAGTTCTGGCGATTCGTACATCGTTACCCTGGCACCAAAATTCTTAATAATTACAGATATAGTTTTTCCAAAATATCCATCAGAAGGATTTCCTAAAAGTCCTGCCCTGGCAAACGCTCTGGTTTCAATTATCATACTTGACTTTTTTAATATTCTGAATTTACAAATTAGTTTCTACGAAAAAATAGCAAATACTGCGTTATTCTCTTTTCCTTATCTATTCTTTATAAATTATTAGTTTAAGGCTTTATCTACTTAGTGTGTGTCTATAAAGTTGAGTATATTTATTAAAAAAAGGCTTCTTGTTAATTTGTTAGAGAGTACGCAGTTCTCAGTAGGCAGAAAAGATGCTGTACTACAAGAAGTTTCCGACTGAATACTGAGAACTGCTGACTTTTAACCAAATGTAAAAAAATAATTATTATAAAAAAAACTGACATTATAGACAAACACTACTTACTCCAATTCTGTATTTTTTTATAAACAGGAGGTAAAAGTAATACACCTACCACTAAAAAGATTACCGAAAATAGAATATTTCCATTTACAAATCCTAATATTGCAAGTAAACATAAAAACAATCCAATAATCCAAACCAGAAAATTAATAATTCTATGCATTTTATAAATTAAAGATTAAATAAAATTGGTACTACTGCAAACTTCGTGGGTAACTAATAAAATGTATGTTGATTATTTGTTTATACGTTTATTTGTTTATGCCCTTAAATGCTAATCTAGCTTAATTATTTCAACCATAAACAGATAAACAAATCAACGAATAACCGTGGTAACATTATACTAAAAATCACCTTATGATTAAGCACCCACTAAAATAGTAGTAGAACCATAAATTTAAACAAAAATAAGTCATTTCATCAATTTCAATCTAAAAATTATAAATCACAATAAATATTTTATTATCTTTGGTAAAAACAATTAAAACTAACTAATTATGGAAAACAGCTTTTTAAAGGTTAAAAATTATCTGCTTGAACTTGAATTTACAATTGTTGACGAAAACGAAGAAGAAAATGTACTGATAATAGAAAAAGAAGAAGAAGGGATTTCTAATATGATTTTAATCTGTTCTGACCCCATATTAATTATGGAGCAATTTATATTTGAAGTGAAATCTGATGATGTTTCAGTTTATAAAAGTTTACTTCAAAAAAATCAGGACATTATTCACGGAGCTTTTGTATTAGATGAATCTGGAACAAAAGTACTATTTAGAGACACCTTACAACTTGAGAACCTTGATAGAAATGAGTTAGAAGGCTCATTAAATTCACTGTTGTTTTTATTGAGTGAATACTCTACACAAATACTTGAGTTTGCTAAAAGATAAAGGATATTCTATCAAAAATATTTTTATTCCCAAAAGTCATTAATTAAAATTTAATGACTTTTTTACATTAAGGCAAGTTCTATTTATTATATTTGCTAATTGCCAAAGTAATTAATAGAAGTGGCCTTAAAAATAAAATAGTATAACAATACACACAACTATAAATAAGCAGTTTTGAAATTAATTTATCAGTGGAGGCCTTAAAATCAGTATTCAATGCAAACTTATAAACTTATAAAAAAAACCTGGAACAGGATTACCCATTTTTTTAAAGATGGAATTTGGGAAATTGAAGATGAATCACTTCCTATATATAAAAAATTGCCCTTAAATGCAATTAAGGTTATTATTATTGCTATTAAAAGTTATGAACAAGATGAGACACCGATACATGCCTCTGCACTTACATACTTTTCAATGCTTTCAATTGTTCCGGTTGTTGCGGTAGGTTTTGCAATAGCAAAGGGATTCGGACTTGAGAGTATGCTTGAAGAAGAAATTGCTCAAAGCCTTGCTGGCCAAAAAGAAGTTGCAACCTATCTACTAACTTTTGCAAAATCGATGTTAAGTACTACTAAAGGGGGAATACTTGCTGTAGTGAGTATTGCAGTACTTTTATATACGGTTCTCAAATTGTTTCATCAAATTGAAAATACATTTAATATCATATGGAAAGTTGAAAGATCAAGAAGTTTTATTCGAAAATTTACTGATTATTTGGCTATTGTACTTATTGCACCGATTTTAATTGTTTTATCAGGTACGGTTAGTGTATATATTACCACTATTTTGCGCGATTTTTCGGAACATACAGATTATTTTGAATTTATATCCCCAATTATATTTTTCTCAATTAAGATGATTCCTTATTTTTTAATTTGGATTTTATTTACCCTCCTCTATTTAATTATGCCTAATAAAGGTGTTAAGTTTACACATGCTTTTATTGCCGGCTTAATTGCAGGAACGGCATATCAAACAATTCAGCTTTTTTATATTACTTTTCAAATAGGCTTTTCGCGATACAATGCTATTTATGGAAGTTTTGCAGCATTACCCTTATTCCTGATATGGTTGCAACTGAGCTGGAATGTTGTGCTTTTGGGTGCCCAAATTGCCGCCGCTTTTGAAAATATAAAATCATTTGGTTACAAGAATGCTTATCCTTTGCTAAGTCAAGCCAATAAAAGGATTTTAAGTTTGTTGGTTTTGAAGAAAATTGTTAACCGATTTAAAAAAGATGAACCTGCACCAACTGCAACAGAACTTTCTGATGAAAGCCAGCTACCACTGCTCTACGTTTCAAAAATTGTTGATGAACTAAATGAAGTAATGCTAATATCAAAAGTTACGAATGATAAAAACCCTGTTGCTTATCAGCCTGCAAGGGATATTTCATTAATGAATTTTGCAGAAGTTATTGAAAAACTATATGCTCATGGTGAAACTAAGCTGTTATCAGTAACAAAAGATAAAGACTTTGAATCAATAAATAAAATAGTTTTAGATTTTAGCCAAACAGTTAACGAAAATTATTCTGATACACTGATTAAAGATTTGTAGACAAAATATTAATTTGTTTTCTGCGAATTAGCCTGATTAATTATGCTACGCATGAGCTAAAGGTTCATAAACTTATTGATTTGCCGATTAAATCTCAATATATGAGTAGTTTACATGATTCATGCAAAATTGTTTTTAAAATATAAGTTTACCAAAAGTGCATTTTTTCTTTGCCGGACTTTTTCCCGAAAAAAGTTCGGGACAGGCAGTTGCAAACCTTTTGCAGTATAAGCATACAGCTTCTAGGTTCGACGCCTCAATTCCAACAAAGAAAAAACGCCTAGCCTGCCCCGCCTTAGCGGGGAATTATTCAGGTTAGAAGAATTATTGTTTTAATGCTGCTTTTGTAAAAAGATAGCTTGGGATTTTCTGATTAAACTTTATGCTGTTTATTTTCATTTCAGTTCCTTTACCTTGTTTAAGCATGTCTTTATAAATAATTTTCATTGGAAACCACTTTCCTTGAATCTTTTGTACATCTGATAAAGTACTTCTTTTTAGTAATTGTCCGCTTTTGGCAAATAATTCTTCTTTTAAAGGAACAAATTTTTCTGTATCAATCCAAATTTTACGTGAATGATAGGCTACATCACTAACTTTTGCAACTAGTTTTAAAACAAATACTTTTTTTCCATCTATTTCTTCTTTGCCTGTTATTTCAGCTGTATAAACTTCGGTTAGTTTTCGGTCATCCATCATATCTTCATACGAAAAATCTGAACCCATAACCGATTGTCTTAACATATGACCTGAAATTTGAATAGTTCGGTCAGTTGAAGGTGAATAAATCCAAAGTTTATTCTCTAACTTTAACATTTTTGTTCCTTTTTCTCGTGCAGGACTTAAATATTCCGTAAATGATTTTTTATCACCCACTGAATATGACCTTGAAGTCATGGTTCGGCTATTACGTTTTCCATGAATTGTCATAGTCGATTCTACTATGCGGTTATCAGCAGACATGTTTTTATCGACTTTTTTTAGAATTTCATCAGCTGTTTGTGCGCTAAGGCTTACCGTGAGTGATGCGAATATTATTGTTAATATTTTTTTCATTGTTTTTCATTTTTGTTCACGAATTACACAAATTTTCACGAATTTTTATTATCAACAAAATTATGGGTGTAAATCAGTATAATCATGGTGTTTTTTTATTAAATTATACTTCAAGTTCTTTAAATAGTTGTGCAGTCTTACGTTTATAAATGGCAAAGCCAGCTAAAGCATTTCCTAAAACCATGGCAATAAGTCCTGGAATAAAGCCAATATAGAATAATTGTGGGAAAATAGCCGCCTTATAAACAGGTGGAATCATCATATTTATATTTTTTGTTATTTCACTAAAATCAATACCTACTTCTTGTAGATAATAAGACATTCCGAGTCCTAATATCGTGCCTACTACAGAACCTATAATCCCAATTAGAATGGCTTCATAAATCATCGTTTTATAAATATGGCTTTTCTCTTCGCCTAATGCTAAGCGTACACCATATTCTGTGTAGCGTCGCAATCCGCCTAAGAGTCCTGTGTTCCATAGCACAATTGACATTGCAATGATGAAAAACGTAATCATAATTCCGCCCATATTATCTGCCATTGCAAGGTATTCTTCTAATCCTGCTTGCTGCTCCAACCTGAACATTTGAGGTGAAAACTCATCGTCTTCTTTACTATATTGTGGATTGAATGTACTGACTACCTCTGTTGCTCTTATTTTATCATATTCCCCATCTTTAAAATAGCCCAATATTTCAGTTGAACCATCTTCCATATCTAATGCAAGCTGGGCATCACTTATGTCGATTAGAATTGCACCTCTGTCAAGCATGGTCATTCCAAAACGAATGGTTCCGCATACTGTAAATGTTTTAAAAAGCATACTTCCGTTCATGGTTGAACCAAAAAGAGTTACCTTTTGACCTAGTTTTACACCAAATTTTTCGGCAAATTCATGACTGATTATGGCTTCACCGGGTTTTTTAGGTATTTTGCCTTCAACTATTGATTTAAGGATGTTCATCCGTTCAATTTCTTTAGGGTTATTAAAGAAATCAATCGCTTTGCCAGCTGCTGGTCCCTGGGCACGTGTTTCGCCATTTTTATCAGGTACATCCAGCAAACCACCAAAGTTTATTCGATAAACCCATTCCATATCCGGATAGTCTTTTTCCAAATTTTTGCTAAGCTCACTTACACCTAATAAGGCTAAATCTAAAGGCATTTGCGCTGAGTTTTCGGCATAAGTCCGGGTCATTATTTTTACATGACCTGTTGTGAAATTAGCGTTCAGATCAATCATTTCTGTAAAAATACCTTTGAGCCAGGCACTCATTACTACCGTAAGAAAAACGCCTAATGAGACCACAATTATTGGAAGTAAGCTTCGGCTTCGGTCTCTTAATATCCCTTTTAATAAAAATCGTATCATTGTATTTTACCTTTTAATGCTTGAGTTGGGTTCATTTTTGAAATTTTACGTGCCGGTAAATAACTAACAATTGTAGCAGCTACTACTACTATAATTATACTCGTAATTATTAAACCAACACTATAATAAGGATATAAAGTTTCAGCCATTGGTATGTTCATGCCAATGTCCTTTGCTGTTGATCCGTAATAGATTCCAACTTTACTCATGTAAATAAATAAGGGTACTCCATAAATAGCACCAACTATGGCTGCCAAAATACTATGTGCAGCTCCTTCTACGGTAAATATACCAACAACTTTTGCACGTGTTAAACCTAAAGCGATGTATGTTCCGATTTCTTTTTGACGACGAAAAATAGAAAGTACCTGAGTATCAAATATGGCCAATAAAGCCAGAATAAGCAATATAGATTGCAAAATCAATCCGCTACCTTTTTTTGACTCAATAATTTTATCGAATTCTGCCAGTAAAAAGCCTAAATCTTTATATTCCCAGCCTTCAAGCTTTGTATTTTCATATTCACGATGTGCAACAAGCATAGTTGCCTGATTTTGCAAAGCGGTCATTTCTTGTAAAACCTCAATATTCATGTAAATAGTTCCATTATCAACTGTAGGAACATCGCATTTGAATATGGAAACGATTTCAATTTCACGAGCATCAAAGGTGCCATTTTTATCTCGCCAACGCATTAATACATGATCACCAACTTTTAATTTAGTAGATTTAGCCATTTGCTCGCCTATAATTGCGGCAAATTTGTTTTGCGAATTTTGAATATCAGCAGTTGGTAATAGCAAAACCTTTTGGTTAGGATCAACGCCTTTAAGGAATACACTTTGTAAGCGGCCTTGTGGATAAAGAGTTGCTTGTCTGATAAGTATTGGAGTTACTTTATTTTCTTTTATCAGATTATGAATATCTTCAGATAGTTCGGCATTTGATTCTGCTATTGTATAGGGATCGAACCGATCGTAATTGGGATGCCAAAACTGCCCACTACCAATCTCCCAGTTTTGGGAGTCGTTTCTAGCTTGTCGGTTCCAGCCGTCAATCATACCATTATAAAAAATGATAAGCACGAAAGCAAAGGACAATACGATTACATTGAGCCAGGTACGTAGCCCGGCGCCAAGTAAATTTTTGAATGCTAATTTTATTGCTAACATATCTTTTGAATTATTATTTTCTCCACGAATTACACTAATTAACACGAATGTTCTTATTATCACTTTTGAAAACTGATAGGTGTCTTATCATTATTTCGTTAAATCATCTCATCATTTACAACTTTACCATCGTCTAAAGAAATTTTACGTTTTAAGTATTTCATTACTTTTTCATCATGTGTAGCAAATAAAAAGGTGGTTTTAAGCTCCTTGTTTAGTTTCAGCATTGTTTCCAGAATGTTGTGTGAATTTTTAGAGTCTAGATTTGCAGTTGGTTCATCTGCCAGAACAATTTTAGGTTTTTTTACCATAGCGCGAGCAATAGCAACTCTCTGACTTTCACCCCCTGATAGTTGGGCGGGTTTTGATTTAATTTTATCTGTTAATCCCACCCATTCCAGTGCTTCCATAACTGCTTTTTTACGATCAGTGCCTGACATATTTTGCAAAAGCAAGGCAAATTCAACATTTTCATAAACCGTATAAACCGGAAGAAGGTTATAAGTTTGGAAAATAAAACCAATATGCAGGTTTCGTAATTTAGCAGATTGTTTGTGTGAAAGGTCTGAAATGGATTTATCCAAAACTATTGCACTTCCCTCAGATGGAGTGTCAAGCGAGCCAATAATATTTAATAAGGTAGTTTTTCCCGAACCACTTGGCCCGACGAAACCGGCAAACTCTCCTTCTCCAAAATTGAGACTAATCTGGTTAAGCGCAGTAAAGTGCCCATTCCCTACAGGGAACCTTTTTACTAAATCTGTGATTTTAATTATATTCATCATATTTAAATTAAGATCGTTTTTCTATCTATTTTATTACATTGATATTATAGCTTTTTTATATTAAACTATAGGTCATTACGCTTTGCTGTTATTAGTTGTCATTATGTTTTGCTGTCGTTAGTTGTCATTATACTTCTCTATCATTAAGTTGTTTATTTGGTTATCTGGTTATTTGATTATTCAAGTGTGTGTCAAATCACCGAATAACCAAATTTTTAAATCATCATTTTTTCAAATTAAGTCATTTTCTTATTTTCTCATTTCTTCTAATGATTAAACACAAACATTACTTGTAGTCCCATACCACCATATAGGTTTTCAGCAGTACCCATTGTAGGCATTTGGTTATTTTTCGGATTCCAATAGGCCATAATATAAAATGTTGTTCGGTCGAATTGTCTGAACCAGTTTACAAAATTGTAGACCTCATTATTATTCCAGTCGTAATAAAATATAGCACTTATATTATCAAACATGCCAATGGGGTAGTTAATTGAAAGGCCTGTAAAATTAGTTGTGCTGGAAAACTCAAAAGCCTTTTCATCAAAAGCTATTAACATATGCTCGAGTGTTACAAATAATCCACTTCCTACATTAAAGGTGTAATCGGTACCAAGTGTAAAGGCTTCCTGGTTTTTAAAAATGCTAATTTCTTCTTTTTTGTTCACCCATGCAGCCTCAAGCCATAAGCCCACAATTAAATCCCATTTTGCATCTAGTCCAATACGATTTTCCTGAATCTTGCTAAATTCTGGAATCATAGCATTAAAATCTCTTGAATCAGCTATTCTGTGATGATAGGATATTGCAGCTTCGCCCCTTGGAACTGGTGACTGAAACCGCCCACCAAATTCGGGATAGCTGGTATTGGTTTTTATAACTTCCAATCCTTTTAGATTTTTATTACCATATAAGCCCCAAAGCCAAATATTCATATTGTTCAAAAAATAATATCTGCCTAAAGCTGCCCAAACCCCTTCGGTTAATCGTAAAGGGTCGCGCGGATCAACCTGATCAAACCATCGTAGTGCACGCATCATAACTGCGGTTCCGAAATCAATTTTTTGCAATCCTACTCGGATTTCAAGTTGTTCGGTTGAATATCTTCCCCATGCCCGATAAGGGGTTATGTTTCCATCAACATATGCTGAATCAAAAAAATGAATACCTGCATCGCCATACAAATTGGCCGAAAGTTCAAAATCAATTAGTTTACTGTTTGGTAATTGAATTTCGTAATTTAGCTGCGGTATATATCTTCCGCCAAGGTATAGTGGATATGGATTGTCAGGATTAAAATGTGCCCATGTAGAAAGTTGTCCTTTAAACTTAAGGGTGTCCTGAATGTTTTGAATACTGTCCTGACTTTTTAGTGTAAAAGACCAGAAAAAGAGACTAAACCCTAATATGTAAATAAATTTGTTCATTCTTTAGGTAATAAACCATAAAAGAAAAAGTTCATTGATTCCATAATAAGATCCTGGGGATGATCGTATTTGGAAATTAAATATTCATCTTCAATCATTTGTGACATTTGCTTCATATAGAAGATTATAAAATCAATCTTTATCTCTTTTCGTATTAATCCTTTTTCTTGCGAATCTTTTAAAAAGTCGACAAATATGGAAAGTGAATTTTGTTGCTGTGTTTCTGCATATTCACGTAACCCTAATTCAGGGCTTTTATAAATGTCTGTAATAAATTCTATACTTATATTTTTAGTGCCTTCAAGTTTCAAAATAAACATTTCCTTTATCTTTTCAGGAAAAGAGAGATTGCTATGTACTAATTGCTCAAATTTCAATAAGGAATCACTTATTACAAATTCAAAAATTGTTTTTGCCAATTCAATTTTATTAGGGAAAAATTTATAGAAAGTCATTTTGCTTACATTGGCTTCCCTACATATTTCTTCAATAGACACTCTTTTGATACCATATTTCCAAAACAGTTCTTTGCCCGTTTTAAATATATCTTGATATTTTGGATTGTTTAATGACATTTTTATGATGTACTTTAATAATGTAAATGTACGAAAAAAATCTAAATGTACAATAAACGTATAATATTAATTTTATGTTCTATAACAATAATTCAAAATTTAAGATAGGAAAGTACAATATGGAAATGCATAGTTTTCGTGCTAGCACTATGTGGGAAAATCAGCCCACAACTTTTCATTATGAGTCTAGTAAGATCAAGTAGATAAATAGTAATTACTCCATAGTTATGTGCTGAACCGTTGTAACAGTGGTATTTATGAAGGTGTTAAAAGTAAACCTTGTTTAGTAGGTGTAGGAGAAGTCTTGAAAATAAGAAATTTGTCTAATAAATGTAAGGTGTTTATCTTGTTAAGGCGCAAAACACAGTTGTGATTTTTTATCCAATGTATAAACAAGACGTGGCCATAATCGCCACTATTAGTCTAATAACTCCTCATAAAGGGCTTTCATTTTAATAACCGTAGTTTTATTACTTAGTTTTGTATCTATATGCTTAATACAATTTTTACCCATTTCCTTACGCATTTCAGGATTATTGTATAGTTTCAAAATAGCTTCAGCTATAGCAATAGAGTCTTTAATTGGAATCACTAATGCAGTACTTTTATTTTCATCAACAAACTCTCTATTTCCTGGAAGATTTGTAATAATAGGAGGGACTCCTAAAGACATAGCTTCAAAAACTGATTTAGTAATTGATTCCAGATTAATTGAAGAAAGCACCAAAGTGTCTGATGCAGCAACTACAGATAAAGCATCTTTCCTAAAACCCAGGAAATGAATTCTTTCTCTATTTGGACTATTATTAACAATATGCATGTTTATTTCATTATCCATATCCATACCAAGGATTAATAAATGAATTGGTAGTTCGGCAGGAATATGATCAAAAGCATTTAATAAATAGGGTACACCTTTCACTGGCCTATTATTTCCTACAAATATTACTACAAAATCATTTTCAGGAATACCTAATTCTTTACGATCAATAGGTTTAATATGCTGATACCACTCTAATTTATGACCTTTATTAATTGTGATAACTTTATTTTTATTAAAAAAGAGTTGTTTATGAAAAACATCTTCTACGCCCTTAGAATTACAAACTATTTTATCAACTCGTGGATGAAAATATTTTAAATACAGACTGGGATCATACCAGTGAATATGTCCTGGAACTCCTCTATATAATACAATTTTAACCCGTATGTTTTTGGCTGCACGTATTCCACTAATAGTAGCACTACTATTATATAAATGAAGAATATCATATTTGCCATTTATAAGTGTTTCCCTAATAAAACTAGTTTCCTTTCTATCAAATTTTTTCTTTGGATGAAATTTAATAACCCGGATACCTGCTGCCTCAAATTTATCAATATAAGGTGATTCAGGAACGGTCATTATTTCTATTTCAAAATTCAATTTTGCCAGCCCAATATATATTTCTGCTTCTGGACGACTGGAATGAATATCAACATAATCACTAATCACTAATACTTTTATAGGCATAAATATATGGTATTTCCTTAATGGAACAAATTCTAATTAAAATACATTTATTATTGATTTAAAACCTTAAAATCTAAGATTTGGCTTAACCAGCAATCTTATCATTTTAAATAAATCATTGCTGGTTTTCTATATTCAGTTATGGGTTATTTTTTTTTGCATATTCAATAACTTTCCGCCAATCATTCTGGTAATAATCTCTAACTGCTTTTAGTTCTTCAGCATTTATAAGAGGTTCTTTGCTGTACCATGAATTTGGCAGATACTTACCCACGTATAGTGCAGAATATCTAATCATATTGGTGTAAAATCGTTTTAAAGGATAAAAAAATGGGTATTTCATATTATCCTTACGCAGACTTATAAATTTACTTACTCGTTTGAGTGTTTTTAATTGTTGTTCATTGTATGAGCTATGTTTATTATCCAGATTAACACTCTTCTTATCATATTCTACATCAATATGTTTGGCGATATAGTCAAAAAAAGGCATAGGTTCTTTTCGTAAATCATCGTAAAATAAAACCAGAGGTTTTTTTGTAAAATATTTTTCAATTAACTCTAAATAGTGATAAAAGTTTAGGTCAATTTTTTTAAACATTCCTTTGTCTTCTTTTAAATCGAAAAATTCAGAAAAGGGTATAATATGACCATTCTTAAAAAACCTTCTGTATTGTGATGCTATCCAGCTATCCTGACGACGAAATACAATAATCACTGTAGTATTTGGATAGTGTGCTGAAAAATTTTTCACTTCATACTCAAATTGTTGATCAAATTCTCTTGAGATCAGATATTTTTCAGCATTTCCATTAGCAATAATCTCAACTGCTTTATTGTATCTGTGTACTCGATGGATATACTCAATATTTTTAAATAATGGGAAAACTCTTTCCTGGAGATATGTGCTGGCTGTTTTACCTAAACCAACATGAAAAAATATTTGTTTATCAAAATTTTGATTCATTAACTTCTATTTTATATTGTACTTTGACATTATATTACTTTGTCTTTAGGTGGGTTAGGGCTAAAGTAGGACAAAGGTATTGATTTTTATATTACCTGTTAAATTTCTGAAATAATTTCAATTGATTTTTCAAGTTTATAGCTAATCAAGCTCCACCTCATTAATATAAATTCGTTCAGTTATGTCAGAAACCATATTTACTTTAAATGCCTGGTAAAACTCTTTTTTTTCTTTTTCGGTAAGTTTATGAGCTTTTACATCTCTAATTAATAAAGCTTCTGTTAAGGCTATTACTCCTTCAAAATATTTAGATGAAAAATTAATTCCACCATCAGGTTTTGCTTTTAAACGAACAAGTGCATAAATCCCATCAATTTGTGGCTTAATAACTGTCATGCATAAATCTGCCAGTTTTTCAACCTCTACTTTATAATTCTCTTTAGTTAAAAATATATTATGAACCTGCTTTTTTAAATATTGCTCATATTTTTTATCAATTTTCTTAAAAAGTAAATTAATTTTCTTGACAGAAACTGTTTTACGCCCAATTCCCAGGATATTTCTAACTAAAAGGTAAATTACAACAATAATAATAAAGTAAAACAAAAACTCAGCAACTAGCTTCATATAATAAGTATTTAAATATTATTAGAAATTCAATGAATATATATACTTTTGGTCTTTTATTTTTAATTAGTCTCAGCAAGAAAATACTAATAATTTCGTTACTCTTGTTTTGAAAACAGTCTTTTACAACAGTAAACTCCTTATTTTCAAAACTACGAAAGCCTTATTCTTGGAGTTTTTCTTATCTGACACTTAGTTTTCGTGCAAACAA
>Ga0164318_10003697_pt1 | contig 14568 bp, 17 predicted proteins | sample GuaBasSedimGuay9_FD_113734 | JGI IMG/M metagenome (GOLD analysis project Ga0164318, IMG submission 113734) | Subseafloor sediment microbial communities from Guaymas Basin, Gulf of California, Mexico - Guay9, Core 4571-4, 0-3 cm | ecosystem: Environmental > Aquatic > Marine > Hydrothermal vents...
AAAAAAACCAAAGGCCAAAGATATACAAAGAGGGGTGTGGAATCCAGAAACAATTGCTGAGATCAAGTACAAGGCGGAAACAGGAAAACACCGGATCCGGGGGTGCGGCACCCCCAGGAAATTTCCGGATTTTGACGATCTCCTTGTCCTGCCGTCCCAGTTAACCCGCATGTCCATAGATACCTACCGGGAGGATTGTAAGACCCAGACGGTCCTTGGATCAAGGCATGCCAAGAACCCGTTGGTCATAGAAACCCCCATAATGATTTCCGGCATGTCTTACGGTGCCTTGAGCAAAGAAGCCAAGATCGCACTTGCCAAGGCAACGGATATCGTTGGGACCTCCATCAACAATGGAGAGGGCGGACTGCTTCCCGAGGAGAGGGAGAATTCCTATAAACAGGTGGTGCAGATTCTCCCAAGCAGAATGGCGTTTTCTCTCCGCAATATTGAGGCCGCTGATGCACTTGAGATTATTGTGGGCATCGGTGCCAAGCCCGGGCTGTCCGGACATCTCATGGGAAGCAAGATAACAAAAGAGATCGCGCAGTTCAGGCAGCTTCCCCAAGGCATTGATCTCCACAGTCACCCCCGTCACGGAGATATATTCGGGGCCGATGACCTCTGCCTGAAGATGGATGAATTGCGGGATATTACGGACAACGAAATCCCCATCTTTATCAAAATCGCGGCGGGCAGGGTGTGGGAAGATGTGAAAATCGCGGTGAAAGCGGGCGCGGATGGTGTTGTTGTTGACGGGGCCCAGGGGGGGACCGGTGCAGCCCCGGTGATCGCGTCCAACAACCTGGGAGTCCCCACACTGCCGGCACTGGTCCAGGCTGTTCGGAGCCTGGAAGACTCCGGAGTGAAGGACAATTTCAGTCTCATCGTCTCGGGTGGTATCAAGGACGGAGCAGACGTGGCCAAGGCTTTGGCGCTGGGTGCCGACGCCGTGGCCATCGGTACCGGTGCAATGGTGGCTATGGGCTGTGTTGTCTGCCTGAAGTGCCACGAAGGGAAGTGCCCCTTCGGCATCGGCACCCAGGATCCTGAGCTCAGGAAAAGGCTGGATATTGATGAGGCTGCCCAAAGGGTGGCCAACTATATCCAGGGAATGACCTACGAGGCGGTTATTCTGGCCAAGGCGGCGGGAAAGACACAACTGCACAGCATGGAAAGGGAAGATCTGAGATCCATGACCCTCGAAGCCTGTGCCATGACAGGAATTCCCCTTATGGGGACAAACTACACGTTCACGGAGAGATTTGGTTTTTGCTAACCCGGATTGGATTCAGGATTGAATATGATACGCATACAGAAACACCCAATTCTGGGAACATTTGAAAAAGGGAAAAAAGTTCCGTTCACTTTTGATGGAAAAACCATCGAAGGTTTTGAGGGGGAACCTATCGCCGTGGCATTGCGGGCGAATGGTGTATTGATTCACCGGTATACAACGAGAAGGAATGAACCGCGCGGGGTATTTTGCGCCATAGGCCGCTGTACTGATTGCATAATGGTCGTAGATGGGGTCCCGAATGTGCGGACCTGCGTGGAGCCTTTGAAGGAGGGCATGGTAGTTGAGACGCAGATCGGCAAAGGCCCTCAAAAATCATCGGAGTGAGTCGTGCGAAGAATTGAAATGGTGACCGTTGGAGCAGGACCGGCAGGGCTTGCGGCCTCGATTGAGGCTGCAAGGTGCGGTGTACAGGTAGTCGTGTATGATGAAAATGAAAAGCCGGGGGGGCAGCTTTTTAAACAGATTCACAAGTTCTTCGGCTCAAGGGAGCACTACGCCAGCACAAGGGGGTTCAGGATTGGACTGAACCTTCTGGAGGAAGCGCGTGACCTGGGCGTGGAAGTTTCACTGCATTCGGTGGTTCTGGGTATTTACGAGAATAGAACCATGAACGTCATGGTTCGGGATCAGATCGAGCAGGTCAAGGCCGAGAAGCTTCTGGTGGCAACCGGGGCATCGGAAAATATGATTCCTTTCCCGGGCTGGACCCTGCCCGGAGTGATTGGGGCCGGGGCCGCCCAAACCATGGCCAATGTGCACGGCATCATGCCGGGGAAGAGGCTGCTCATGGTTGGATCCGGGAATGTTGGGGTGGTTGTGGCCTACCAGATGCTTCAGGCCGGCTGTGACGTGGCAGCGATCATTGACGCAGCTCCGGAAATCGGGGGATACGGGGTTCACGCAGCGAAGGTGGCACGTTATGGAGTCCCTTTTTTCATGTCCCACACCATCAAGGAAGCCAAAGGGAAGGAGAAGGTTGAAGGGGCGACAATTGTCCAGGTGGACAAGAACTGGAAACCTGTCCCGGGGAGTGAAAAGGAACTTGATGTGGATACCATATGCATTGCCGTGGGCCTGAATCCCATGACCAAATTAACCCAAATGGCCGGTTGCAAAATGACGTATGTCCCGAAACTGGGAGGGCTTGTGCCCGGTCACGATGAGAACCAGGAGACCACGATCCCCGGCATCTACATTGCTGGCGACGTATCCGGGATTGAAGAGGCGAGCACCGCTATTATTGAAGGCAGGATTGCCGGTCTGGCAATCGCCCGGAGCATTGGGTATCTGGATGAGAAAAGCTTCCTGGAGAAACACCGCGAACAGACGGAGAGTATGAAGTCTCTTAGGAGTGGAAGCCACGGGGATGCCCGGAGGGTGGCAAAAGAATATTTGAACGCTGTAATGAAGGGATAAGTTCATGTCAGAAGGATTATCCAGATCAGGATACCTTTCAGAAGAAGAACTGAAAGGGAGCCCCGGAATCCCAAGCGAGGCCAGAAGGCGGCAGGGATCCGTTGCGGTTATAGAATGTACCCAGGACATTCCGTGTAATCCTTGCGAATCAAGCTGCAAGGTAGGGGCCATAACAGTCGGTGAGGATATTACCAATTTGCCGCATCTTGATGAAGAAAAATGTGTCGCTTGTCAGACCTGTCTTTTCGTCTGCCCCGGGCAGGCCATATTTATGGTGGATGAAAGCCTCGAAAATGGCAAAGCAAGAGTAACAGTCCCTTACGAATTTTTCCCTTTGCCTGAAAAAGGGGATACGATCATTGCCTTGGATCGGTCAGGGAAGGAGCTTGGAGAAGCAGTGGTAACGGGTGTGAGAAGAACTGAGAAAATGGATAAAACCTCTTTGGTGACCATGGAAGTTCCCAGAGAGTGGTCCATGCGGGCCAGGGCATTGAAGCCCAAATACTAAATATTTATTAGGAGGGAAAGAGGTATGGCTGAACAAGCGTTGGGTATGGTTGAAACCAAAGGATTGGTAAGTGCGATCGAGGCAGCGGATGCAATGGTAAAAGCGGCCAAGGTGAAGTTTGTCGGCAGGGAGTTTGTCGGCGGCGGTCTGGTGACCGTATTTGTGCGAGGGGACGTGGGCGCGGTAAAGGCAGCTACTGATGCCGGCGGTGCGGCCGCTGACCGGGTTGGCGAACTTGTTTCCGTGCACGTGATCCCCAGGCCCCATGGTGATATTGAAAATACCATTCCGAAGGGTGAGAAGTAGTTATTGATCCCTTGGTGTGCTGTTTGTCGTGTTCAGGAGCGTTGTTGCGGTGAACGCCCCGGCCTTTGATGCATGAATCCCGCGAAGTTTGTCTGCTTCGTCGGCGGCATGGGATCGAGGAGTCGGGTGAGGAGAAAATACGCGGGCCGTGAACGGTGCTCTTCGGTGAAAAGAGGGAAACAATGGCGCTCAATGTCCAATTTATAACACATCCCGGCCCGGGTGTCATAGACATCCTGATGAGCAGGATGGGGTCGGGAGGTAAAAAGTCCCTGGACCTTATCGATTTCAGCGCAGTGGGGTTGGTTCAGGGAAAGCTGGTGGATATGATGTATGCTGCTGACATCGCAGAAAAGACAGCGCAAGTTCATGTCTTCGATCTGAAGGGAACATGTCCCCAGCATTTGACGATGATCGGGATCTTTGGTGAGATCGCCGCCGTAAAAGCGGCGCTGGATGCCATAAGCAGCGAGGACCTGTGACGGCTCCTCGGGACCCGCTATCGCATCAAGGTGAACATTCCAGATTTAAGGAAGGTGCCTAAATGATACTCGGAAGAATTGTTGGGGACGTCTGGTCCACCAAGAAAAATGAGAAGATGTCCGCGCTGCGGCTCTTGTTTGTGCAACCACTGGGGAAAAGCCTCCGACCCGCGGGCGATATTCTGATTGCCGCGGATGAGATCGGCGCTGGAAGAGGAGAACTGGTGATTGTTACGGAAGGTGCCCCTGCCATGCAGGCGTTTGACAGGGAGACGCCGGTTCCCGTGGATGCTGTGGTTGTTGGCATCGTTGATAATTTCGATATCGAGAAACGTTCCTGACCGTGAATCAATCATGATGAAACCTGAAATCGTGAAAAAAGTTCGGGAGGCGGGTATTGTTGGTGCAGGCGGTGCGGGTTTCCCAACACACGTCAAGCTCGATGCGGATGTTGAGCGGGTTCTGGGGAACGGGGCGTCGTGCGAACCGTTGCTCATGAGCGACCCCTTTCTCATGGAACGGGAGGCCGCCGCTATCCTCCGTGGACTGGCACTTGTCATGGAGAGTACCAGCGCCGAGAAAGGTACCATTTGCCTGAAGGGGAAGCATGAAAGGGCAATGAATGCAGTCAGGAAAAGCGTGGAGAAAGGACCGTTTAAGAACATCGATGTGTTTGAACTGGGAGATTTCTATCCTGCCGGAGATGAACAAATCCTCGTCTTTGACGTCATGGGAAGGGTGGTTCCGGAAGGAGGAATTCCGCTCCAAGTTGGGGCGGTGGTAAGTAACGTGGAATCCCTGTTGAATATCGCACGGGCCGTTGATGACGGGAGGCCGGTTACTGAGAGGTATCTTACTGTTACCGGTGAGGTCAACAACCCCCTGGTCATGAAAGTTCCCGTTGGGACAAGCATAGGCGAGGTCATTGAGGCTGCGGGCGGTCCAACGGTGGACGATTTTAAGGTGGTGATCGGGGGGCCAATGATGGGGGCAGTGACCGCTGATCTTTTTACTCCTGTCACCAAGACCACCAGCGGCGTCATTGTATTGCCGTCCGATCACAATGTGATCGCGGGCAAGATTAATGACCCTGAGAGAGTCATGCGTATCACGAAAATGGTTTGCTGCCAGTGTTCCCGCTGCACCGATCTTTGCCCCCGGCATCTGCTCGGTCATTCCCTGGAACCGCACAAGATCATGCGTCAACTCGGGTCGCAGACATTGTTTTCGGAAGACATTCTGGAAGACGCCTTGATCTGCTGCGAATGCGGCATCTGCGAGAAATACGCATGCCCCATGATGATCTCCCCGAGAGAGGTTAACGCGCAGGTAAAGCGGGAATTATTGCAGGAAGGGACCAAACGGGCGCCGAAGCGAAATGAATACCAGCCGTCCCCGTTCAGGGGTGTTCGCAAGATTCCCACACGAAGATTGGTGGAACGGCTGCAGATCGGTCAGTATGAAGATCATCCGCCATTTATGGAAAAGGATGTTGAGGTTCAGGAGGTACGAATCCCGTTGAAGCAGCACCTGGGGGCGCCGGCCAAACCGGTTGTAAAGGTTGGTGATCACGTGGATAAGGGTTCTCTTATCGGTGAAATCCCGGAAAATGCTTTAGGGGCGAGGGTCCATGCCAGCATAGAAGGAAGGGTCATTTCCGTGGACGATGCGATAGTGATCAGGCAGTAGTACGAAACAGAAAACAGGAGGCACGGTCTCTCCGGGGTAAAATAGATATGGAATTTAAGGCAATAGGTCTCATTGAAACGAACAGCGTGGCAAAAGGGATTGAGTGCGCGGATGAGATGTTAAAGGCATCGGATGTGGATATCCTGCTTGCGCGTCCTACCTGTCCCGGTCGCTACCTGGCGATGGTTTCAGGGGATGTGGGATCCGTGCAGAATTCCTTGGACATCGGAAAAGAGGTTGCCGGTGAGTTTCTGGTGGATTCCTTCGTTATCCCCAACGTCCATCCGGCAGTGTTTCCTGCCTTGAGCTGTGCTACCCCGGTTTCCGAGCTCAGAGCCTTGGGAATCATCGAAACCTATTCATCCGCCTCGTGTATCAACGCTGCAGATGCGGCGGTGAAGGCGGCGGCCGTGGATCTGATCGAGATTCGATGCGCCACGGGACTGGCTGGCAAGTCATTTGTGACCTTGACCGGTGATGTGGCATCAGTGAACTCGGCGGTGGAAGCAGGCATCGAACTGCTGGAGGCGGAGGGCTTTATCCAGAGTTATGTGGTCATTCCTTCCCCAAGTAAGGAACTCTATAAGAGTCTCGTATGATACAGGCCGTAAAAAAAGTAAAAGAAATGGTGAATCAACCCGAACGGTGGGATTTTTCTGGTGCAGAAAAGCTCTTTGCCGGGGTGGATATCGGGACGTACAAGACCATAGCCATCGTCGTGGATGAAAAGGGCAAACCCCGTGCTGCGAATATGCGTCGTGCCGAGATTGTCCGGAGCGGCCTCATTGTGGACTACGTAGGGGCCCTGAGGCTTGTGCGGGAACTTATGGAAGAAATCAGAGAACATTGTTCCAAGCCTATTGAAAAGGGTGCGACGTCGTATCCACCGCAGACTGAATCAGGGAATATTGACACGACAAAATACATTCTCGAAGGTGCCGAAATGGATGTGCTCAGGATTCTGGATGAACCCAGTGCGGCAAACCTGGTCCTGGGAATTAAGGATGGGGCCATTGTGGATGTGGGCGGGGGAACGACGGGGGTTGCAGTGATAGAAAATGGACAGGTTGTGCGTACCAGCGACGAAGCAACCGGGGGAGTGCATCTTTCTCTTGTTCTTGCTGGACATCTCCGGGTGAGCCTTGAGGAGGCCGAAAAGATTAAGGCGGACAGAAATATGAACAATTCAGTGCTGCCTGTTGTGAGGCCGGTTATTGATAAGATCTCGGATATCATCGAATCCTCCCTGAAGGATTTTAGGGGGATGAAAAGGGTTTGCATGGTTGGAGGAACCTGTGAGCTTGATGGCCTTACGGGTATTGTGGGAAGCAATCTGAGATTAGAAGCATTTCAACCCGAGGAACCACAAGTAATTACCCCTTTGGGGATTGCCTTATCGTGCCTTGATGCAAATGGAGACGGTTTTGTTTCCGGGACGAGATCCGATGGATACTATTAGCGCGGAAGATATAAAAAAAATAGTGAGAGAAGTTTTTCAAGAGATGGGACTATCTTCCATGAAGTCAAATAAGAAATCTGGAATGATTTCAGAATATGATGGTCCAAAAGTTTTGATCGTGTTCCACGCCGGGGTCTCAAAGCTGGATGAAGCCATGAATCAGGTTCGGGTGATCCAGGAATCGGCCGGCAAGTCCAGTGTCTTTACCGATGAATCCGCACGGAGTTGGGTGTGCGGGGAAGATGTACGAAAAGAAACCGGGACGAGGTGTATCCTTGACACGGTGCGACCTCAAGGCCTGCAGAAGGTCCTGGATCTGTCGGATATACTGGTCCTCCCAACATTTTGCCTTAAGGTCGGTGCCAAGGTGGCGAGCTTGATTTGTGACGACCACGCGTCCGGGATTGTCTGTTCCGCCTTGGCGCAGGGCAAGAAAGTCCTGGCTTCGGAGGATGGATTCCTCATCAATGAAACACTTTCCAATATAAAGATACGGGAAGAGATAGCTCGTATTTTAGGAAAATTGAAAGACTACGGAATGATTTTTTGCCCAACCAATCAATTAGGCCACATGTTTCAGCAGATCGCATTTGATCCGGGGGAGCCAAGTGATGCTCAGGGAAAAAAAGAACAGAATACCGGAAATGAAGGATCTCTCAGGATCATTACGGGGCGTGATATTCAGAATGCGGCTAACAACAAGATTGCTTCTCTGCAGCTGACAACCAGGGGCATTGTGACGCCCCTGGCGCGTGATCTGGCAAAGGAATATGGCATAAAGATTATTGAGGGGGAATGAACAAAGCCCCTTGTTGACAGAGAGACCTGCCTGAAAAAGGAGATGAATGAATGGGAGAATTAAGGGCCTACTGCCACCTGGACCGCTTGCAACCGCAATTTGCCTCACTCTTTGCAACCCGGTGCCGAGGGTTTCTTTGCGTGGAGGGGATGGCATCACTTTTTGTGGAAGTCGTACCGGGTATTGAAGTGAACCACTTGACCGATATAGCCCTGAAGCTGACAAATGCACGACCCGGGGAAATGATCGTGGAAAGACGGTACGGCATGCTTGAAATACATTCCTTTGACCAGGAGGAAGTCCTCCACGCAGGGAAAATGATCCTGGAAGAACTGGGACTCAAGGAAGAGGAAAGATTGGCACCCACCATTTTGGCAACCAGCATCATCAACAAGGTTGATTCTTATCAGGCGGTCATCATCAACCGCAACAGCAAAGGGATGCTGGTCCTGGGAGGCGATGATGTATACCTGCTGGAAGTAACGCCCGCAGCCTATTCGTCCATTGCTGCCAATGAGGCAGAAAAACACTGTAATGTGCGGCTCGTGGATATACGGTTTTACGGGGCCGCAGGCCGTATTTACCTGGCGGGATCACAGGCGGAAATCCAGGCTGCAGCCAAGCTGGTCGTGGATACCATGGCGAACATCAAGGGCAGAAAGGGATAAGAGAGAGATGGCACCTGCTTTTATATTTGCTGAAGATATTGCCAAGGCCCTTCGGGATGGGAAAAAGGAATTTGTAGTTGCAGAAGATGCCAGAATATCTGCGGCTGCAATGGATCTGATCAGAGAGAAAAATGTTCGCATTATCTATTCGGACCAGACGGGGAGTGTAGCGAGTGAACAAAAAGCTCCAGGAACGGCTTCGGAAAAAATAACAACAGGACCTGAATCCCGAGGAGAGACCGAGCACGAGGCCTCCGCGTCCCATGAGGGAGTGTTTTCCGAGGAAGAGGTGGAAATCATCGTAAACAGGGTGATCAACCGTTTCAGGGAACTCAAGGGTGAAAAACCTGTTCGATCAGGGAAAAGCGAGGTGGTCTCGGAAGACGATGATGACCTGGTGATATGCCGATGCGAGGAGATTACTAAAGGGGAGATAAAACAGGCCATCAGGAACGGAATGAGGACCTTGAACGGGATAAAACGGATCACCCGAGCGGGTATGGGACTCTGCCAGGGGCAGACCTGTCAACGTCTGGTGAGCCAGATTCTTGCCAGCGAGTTGGGTATTCCCCTAAGTGAGGTGACACCTACCACAGCCAGGGCGCCGGTAAGGCCGCTCAAGCTGTCTGTTTTTGCAACAGGCTGATTACTCATTTGATTTTTTTCTGTCATTCCTGCGTAAGCGGGAATCCAGGGGTTTCAAACAAAGAAAAGTCTCGCTCCGCTTTTCGCCGGAGCAGGCTCTCGCAGGAGATAAAATGCCAAATACTACAGCAGATGTTGTCATTGTGGGCGGAGGTGTCATGGGATGCGCCATCGCCTATTACCTGGCCAAAGAGGGCGTCAAGGCGCTCGTTGTTGAGAAATCCGACATTGGAGGTGAGGCTTCAGGAAGTAACGGAGGCGGTGTTCGGCAATCGGCGAGAAATCTGAAAGAAATGCCTTTGGCATTGGAAAGCATACGGATGTACGGAGAACTCCACGAAGAGCTGGGCATGGATGTGGAATACGTTCGGAAAGGGAATCTGCGGCTCTGCACAAATGCCCAGGAAGTGGCTGACATGAGAAAGTCTGTGGAAAAACAGCAGGCCGCAGGCCTTGATGTGCGGATGGTCGACCGGAAAGAGGTCCTGGAAATCAATCCCTATATTGGAGAAATGGTCGTCGGCGCAAGCTATTGCCCTACGGATGGGCATGCAAACCCGTTCCTGGTGACGTACGCATACTTCCTGAAGGCAAAAAGTCTTGGTGCCCGGTTCTGTACACAGGAGGAAGTTGTTGAAATAAGAATACAAAAGGGAAGGGTCGCCGCAGTAGTGACCGATAAACAGGTGATTGAGACAGACCTCGTGGTTGACGCAGCTGGCGTGGCAGGCAGGAAGGTGGCCAACCTGGCAGGGCTCGATATTCCCCTGCGGCCCGTTTTTTCAGAGGCCATGATCACGGAACCATTTCCTCCTTTGTTCCCCCAGATGTTCGGGCATGCCAGGGGCCTGTTTTATGGCAGGCAGACAGTTCACGGTCCCTTTTTCTGGGGAGGATTCGTCGGTACTGAACAATATATCCACCGGGAAGGAAAGCCCCTTTTCCATTTTATCGGACCAGCCATTTCCAGGGCGGTCCTTGATTATTTCCCTGTGCTGAAAGACATCCATGTCATCCGGATGTGGTCGGGCCTTATTGCAGCCATGGCAGACGGGCTCCCGGTGCTGGGATTCACAGAGGAAGTGCCGGGGTTTGTTTTCTGCACCGGATTCAGCGGGCACGGTTTCGGACTGGCTCCTGTTATCGGTCTGCTCCTGTCGCAATTGATTCTGGACTGCACCACGTCCATACCTATCGGCGATTTCTGTTATGGTCGCTTTGTTGGAGGTGACCGCCAGGATTGTGCGTGTGTGGGGAACGAAGTTTGCACCACCCAGGCGGCGGTGTGCCCGAACAAACGACAGCTCGCCAGAAGTAGTGAATAGCTGGAGCGGGTCAAATTCCCGGGCGATGAATTCCAAGCTGCATATGGACATGGGAAAAGAGAAGAAAGATGATAGATCTGAGAGCGTTTGCCATTATTGATCAAATTCAGAAACAGTTTGCAGGGTACATCGGGAGTACCGCATTGGGGTACTATCCTGTCGCCGGGCAGTCCGCGTTTTTTGTGGAAATCGCGCCCGGCATTGAGATCAATTCCATCACCAATGTTGTGCTCAAGAGGACCAACGTGAAACCGGGAGCAATGGTAGTTGAAAGGACATTCGGCATGCTGGAAGTGCATGGTGATTCGCCCGCGGAAGTCAGGGAAGCGGCCGATGCGGTTCTGGAACATCTCGGGCTCGGAGAATTTGACCGGATGAAGCCGAAACTTCTTGCCTCGGACACCATAGATAGAATTGATGCGCATATGACCCAGATTGTGAATCGCTTTCGGGCTGCCAGCATGATTTTGGAAGATGATACCCTGTATGTTCTGGAGATGACGCCGGCAGGATATGCGGGATATGCGGCAAATGAGGCGGAAAAAGCCGCTGATGTCAAACTTATCCATCTCACGGTATTTGGGGCCTCAGGCAAGGTGTATCTGGCCGGGGAGAGGTCGGACGTGCTGGCGGCAAAAGAAGCGGCCGAAAGTGCCCTGGCGTCTCTGGAAGGGAGAGAAGAATCGTGAGGGTTTTTGCAGGAATATAATATGAAGTCGGTAAAAAAAGACCTTTTTGAACGAATCATGAAGATCTATCCCACACTCTCTCCGAAAAAGCGAAGAGTGGCGGACTTGGTCATGAGAGATTATAAGAAAATTTTCTTGATGACCGCCAGAGAAATCGCCACTGAGTGCGAAGTTAGTGAACCAACCATCATCAGATTCGCCGTGGATCTCGGTTTTTCCGGATATGCAGAATTTCTGCAGTTCATGAAAGGACTGCTCCACTCGGAATTGACAAGCACCGAGCGTTTTGCCAAGGCGAGCAAAAAAGAAAAAACCGGGACAACGATCCAGCGATATTGCCGGAATGCCATCAGAAATCTCGAAAATCTCTCCCGGTCCATCTCTGGTACAGAGCTGAAGAGGATCGCGAGAAAGGTTTTTCAGGCGGAGAGAGTGTATGTGGTGGGATACAGGGCTTCTGCCACGCTGGCCTACCATTTTGGATATCTGCTCAAAAAAATACGGAAGAACGTTTTTATTGATACCAATTTGTCCTGGGAACTCACGGATATGATGAACGAGGCGGATAAGTCCACCTTACTATTCGTCATAGGGTTTCCGCGTTATCCGAGAAGGACAATAGAAATTCTCCAATACGCAAAAAAATGCAAGATGAAGACCATCGGGCTCAGTGATACTCCCAGATCACCGATCGTCACCCTTGCGGATGATTATGTCATCGTGGATATCGAGGGCGTTTCATTCATCGACCCTTTTGCCCATATCATTGTTCTTCTAGGTGCGCTGGTCCATGAGATCGCCTTTCTGGATAACCAGGAGGCGATGGAGCGTCTTTCACAATTCGATGAAGGGGTCGCGAGAACCAATGAATTCTATTCGGTCGAGGCTTCCGAAGAGAATCTGCAGTATCGATTTGATGGCCCTCAGGTTACATCGCTGTGGCCCCGGAAAGGGGCAGCGTGAAGAGAGTGTTACTGAAGCCTGAACAACCTGAATACTTACAAGAGAGGGAAAAATGGGTCTTGACGAAAAAATAATCACACAGGTTGTAGAGAAAGTTGTGCAAAGATTGATGGAACAGCAGGCTGACACCGCTGGCTCAGAGAACAAGATTTCGAACAAAGAACCGGATATCAAAGATGGGGTGTTCCGGGATATGGAAGATGCCATCAGAGGGGCTGAAGAGGCGCAGAAAGAACTAATTGCCCTACCTCTCTCCGTGCGTGAAGAAGTTATCCAGGCTATACGAAACACGGGACTGGCCAATGCCGAGAGGTACGCACAGGAGGAATACGAGGAGACAGGTCTTGGGTCGGCCGGAGACAACCTGAAAAAAATCCACTCTTCCTGCCAGGTCATGGGCATGGAAGATCTGGCTCCTGAAGTCTACACCGGTGATAAAGGGCTGACGGTCATCGAAAGAATTCCCATTGGCGTGATTGCATCTGTCAATCCGGTGACGAATGGCGTTCCCACCATCCTCTTTAACGGGATCATGATGCTGGCAGGCGGCAACACGGTGATCAACAATCCCCACCCAAAGACAAAGGGATCCTCGGCCGGGGCTATTCGAGATCTCAATAAGGCAATCGTGGATGCGGGCGGTCCGCCCAATTGTATCTGCTGTCTCGAAGAACCTTCTGTCCCGTCTGCCCAGAAACTCATGACTCATCCCAATGTCGGCCTCATTGCCGTTACCGGGGGCCATGGTGTGGTTGCGTTTGCATCCAACACCGGGAAAAGGGTGATAGCGGGCGGGCCGGGAAACCCTCCGGTGGTGGTTGATGAAACAGCGGACCTGGACAGGGCGGCGAGATGTATTATCGAGGGGGCCTCTTTTTCCAATTGCATGGCCTGTGCAAGCGAAAAGGAAATTTTTGTGGTGGATTCGGTGGCGGATCAGCTGAAGGAGCATTTGAAGCTTTATGGCGCCTATGAGATCACCCGGGACCAGGGAAGGGAACTGGTCAAACATATTTTCAAAGAAATCAAGGAACCGGGCACACCGGGTGTCATCAACATGGACTACATCGGGAAAACTCCGAGTTTTATCCTCAAGTCCATTGGGTTGGATGTGGACTCAACTGCGAAGATTGTCATCCTTGAAACAGACAAGGATCATCCTCTGGTATGGACCGAGCAGATCATGCCGGTTCTGCCCCTGGTGCGATGCCGGAATGCGGATGAGGCTATCACGTGGGCCATTGCGGCGGAGCAAGGCAACGGGCATACCATGGCGATCCATTCAAACGACCTGAACAATATCCGAAAAATGGCCTCCAGGGCCAGGTGCGCGGCATTTGTGAAAAACGGGTCCTGCGGCCTGGCCAGCGTTGGGGTATCAGGCGAAGGCTTTACCTCTTTTCATATTGCAACCAACGGAGAAGGCCACACGCGGCCGAGGATGTTTACCCTCATAAGGCGTTGTGTTATGACGGATGATTTCAGGTACCGTTATGGTGACAACACCGATGAACCCTGAACCTACCCAGGAGATGATGGCAATGGACCTTTTAAGAAGGGATAACTTTTCATCCGGTGCGCCATTTGAAGAGAAGGTTGGATATAGCCGGGCGGTGAAAGTCGGTAACATGGTTTTTGTAGGGGGGACCACATCAACCAATTCCGAAGGCGTGGTGGAAGGTGCAGGTGATGCCTACCTCCAGACGAAGATCATCCTTCAAAAGATAGAAGATGCACTTTCCCGTGCAGGAGCCAAGGTTTCGGAGGTGGTGCGGGTCCGCTTCTATGTAACCGACATCAGCAAAGGCCAAGAGTACCTGCGGGCGTACTCTGAATGGTACAGAGACGTGAAACCGGTGATTACCATGGCGGAGGTGAAGGGCCTTGCAAGGGCCGAACACCTGGTGGAAATAGAGGCTGAAGCCATCATTGGATCTTATCGGGTCTCAGGACACTGATAGTTGGCTCTTTTATTGAAAAATAGATAATAATATCAGCAAGATGAATCAAACATTCGGGTAAGAAAATAATGCGAAAGCCCTTGAAAATGATTTTATGAGGCCCCCAAAGAAGTGCAAACACTTCTTTGGGGGCCTCTTGGTTTGGGAAAGGGAAAGCAAGAGCGAGTGGGTTTTTATGAAAAATATTGGAAAAGAGGGGGACATGTATGGATGCCGATCTGATTATGAAAAACGCTAAAGTCATTACGGTTGATAAAGACTTTTCTATTAAGCAGGCCGTGGCAGTCAGGGAGGGAAAAATTGTGGCTGTCGGGACAAACGATGAGATTGGACAGTTCATTAGCCCCAAAAGTCGGAT